>ERZ773022.1772-NODE-1772-length-13818-cov-11.704425_pt1 | contig 13818 bp, 8 predicted proteins | sample MGYA00580839_ERZ773022 | MGnify/ENA primary metagenome ERZ773022 (study PRJEB29015, sample SAMEA2738020) | human oral metagenome | biome: human oral; feature: human-associated habitat; material: dental | place: China | collected 2044 ... | reverse complement strand
CCGAGCAGGTCGCCAAGGTCGGCGACGAGGTCTTCGTCAAGGTCATCGACATCGACCTGGACCGCCGCCGCATCTCGCTGTCCCTCAAGCAGGCCAATGAGGGCGTGGACCCCAACTCCGAGGACTTCGACCCCTCGCTGTACGGCATGGCCGCGGAGTACGACGAGAACGGCAACTACAAGTACCCCGAGGGCTTCGACCCGGAGACCAACGAGTGGCTGGAGGGCTTCGACGCCCAGCGCGAGGCCTGGGAGGCCGAGTACGCGGCCGCCCACGCGCGTTGGGAGGCCCACAAGGCGCAGGTCGCCCGGGCCATGGAGGAGGACACGGATACCAGCGCAGCAGCGGCTCCGGCCGGCGCTACCTCGTACTCCTCGGCCGCGTCGGAGTCGACCGGCACCCTGGCCTCCGACGAGGCGCTTGCAGCTCTGCGCGAGAAGCTGACCGGAAACTGAGCCGGGTATCTGTCGGGATTCGCAGGCTCTCGCACGAGGGCCCGCCCACTCGCCGGTGGGCGGGCCCTCGTCCGTGACGGGCCTGACTCCCCATCGCGCTATCGCACGCGGTGTGTGAGGCTGAAGCCCGAACCCGCCCGCGCACGGCGCGGGCACAACCCACGAGCAGGGGAAGATGATGACTACCTGGGACGAGCTCGCGGATCTGCTTGACGATCCCGGAGACGTCCGCTCGCCCGCCGTGCAGGCGGGTCTCTACGACGCGCTTCTGCACGCCACTGCGGAGCAGCCCCCGCAGGGGGAGAGCGCTCAGCGCCTGGCCGCCGCCCTGGCGGAGGTCGACCGGATCTGGCTCGCCGCGCTGGGGGAGGACCCGACGCGTTCCCGGGCGGACATCGACCGCGCCGTCGAGCGGTGCGGCCACCTGCGCCAGGCGGGGGGCCGCTCGGCGCTGCCTCTGCGGTACGCGCGTGTGGAGCTGTGCACATTCTTCGGCGAGCGGGCCGATGCGCTCGAGCAGCTGCGCGTGGCGCGCCTGTTCTCCTTCGACGACGCCGACGCCGGAGCGACGCTGGCGGCCGCCCGCATGCACGACGACTTCTCCGGTGTCATCAGAACCACGTCCGGGGCCCCCAAACGACCGGATGCCGATCCGGCCGGGACCGCCCGCAGCCTGGCCGCCTCCCTCCTGCCGTACCTTGCGCAGCGGCGCAAGGTCGAGGCCGAGGACGCCCTGATGTCCCTGGGGCAGGTGGAGGCGCCCGTCTCGCTGCGCGTCCCGCTCCTCGGCGATCAGCTGGAGTACCTGGGCCTGTCGGGGCAGTGGGAGCGGGGCCTGGCCCTGCTGCGGCACACGAACCTCAGTGACACCCGCAACACCACCGTCTGGGGGCTGCTCAACGCGGCGGTCGGGGCCAGCCTCGTCCTGCGCGAGGCCAACCGCGCCGGCTACGGCTCGAACGCGCTGGGCTCGTCGATCAGCTGGACCATGTCCTGGGGGCCCTCCCTGAAGGTCACCGGCTGGGACACCGTGGTGCACGCCTATGACGCCCTGACGGCCTTCGCCCGCACGATTGCCGTGCGCTTCGACGAGCGCAACGGCAACAACGGCGTGTCCTACCGGGTGGAGTCGCGCATGGCCGGCGAGGCCTCCGGGCTGGCGGCCCGGTCCTACGGCACGGTGACCGGCACCGCCGTCGACGAGCACCGTCTGCAGCACCGGGGCGCGCTGCTGAAGGACGTCAACGAGCTGCTGGTCCTCGCCCGGGGGTACGGCCTGAGCTCGGTGCACGAGCGCGCCATGAAGACGGCGGAGACGGTCAGCAGGTCCCTGGAGCTCGTCACCGATGACAGCCAGCTCGAGACCGTCGTCGCCCTGCGGATCGCCTTCGCCAGGCTGCTTCTGGCCCTGGGCGCGAGCGAGCGGGCCGAACGGGAGTCCCTCGACACCAGCGAGCTGTGCCTGTCGCAGGGATGGATCGAGCTGGCGTGCGCGAGCCTGGCCACCGCCGCCCGGGCGGCGGGCTCCCGCAACGATGTGGAGGCCGCACGGACTCACTGGCGGCGCGTGCACGAGCAGATGGGGGACTGGGGCACCTCACGCATGAAGGAGCGGCTCACTGTCCTGACCGACGCCATCGGCAGTCCGGAGGCGAGCAGCATCGCCCTGGTGCTCCTGGCCGAGGTCACTGCCGCCGGCGTCGAGGCGGAGCCCGCTCGTGCCTCGAGCGCGAGAGAGGTATGCCGGCGGGCGCGTGCCGAGCTCGAGCGGTGCAAGGCCGTCCCCAGCGGTGTCGCCGAGCGGATCGCCGCTGTCGAGCAGGCCATCGCTCCCTACGGGCGGGGCCGGTCCGGCCGTCACCGCGGCGGCGGTGAGGAGACGACGGCGGCACCCGGCCGGGCGAGACGGGTGCGGGAGAGCGCCGGCGGATGAGCGGCGCCCTTCACGCGCGATACCTGTTCCGCCCGTGCTCGTGCCGGCGATCGGATCGTGCTCACGTGCTATCCAGGTGACTCACAGGCGTCTGTACCGTTAATCTCGCCGCATGACGCAGACGCAGGACGCCCCCGGCCCTCAGAGCTGCGCCACGGAGGTCCCAGACGCGGTCGGTGAACCGGTGACGGTCCACATCACCGGGTTCGAGCCCTTTGGCGGAGCCGACTCCAACGCCTCATGGGAGGCCGTGCGGCTCCTGCCGGGGACCATCGGGCTGGCAGGCGGCAGCGCCCCCCTGACCCGGGATCTCCTCCCGGTCGCCTTCACCGCGGCGACGGCCGCCGCTCGCAGTGTCATCGGGCGTCTGCGCCCCGACGTCGTCGTGCACGTCGGGGAGCAGGCGGGGGCCCGGACGGTGGTGCTGGAGACCACCGCCTACAACGAGGCGACGGCGCGCATCCCCGACAACACCGGGCTCCGGCCCACCGGCGAGGCGCTCGTCCCCGGCGGCGCACCGCTGCAGCGCACGACATGGCCGGCGGCGGCGCTGGTGGGGCGGCTGAGCGCGGCCGGCCTGCCGGTGGCCCGTTCGGACGACGCCGGACGGTATGTCTGCAACGCCACGCTCTACGCGGCGCTTGACGCCGCTTCCCACCTGCCCGAGGCTGAGCGGCCCGTCATCGGCTTCGTCCACGTGCCGCCCCCGAAGGTCATGGCCCCCCAGACGGTCGCAGAGGTGCTCCGTCTGCTCATCGTCGAGCTCGCCGACCTGGTTCGTCGTCGTCGCACCGCGAAGGCGGGCATCGGCAGGCTCAGGGTGCCGCGCGGCGGCCGGGTGCTGCGCGTGGGACTGACCGGAGGCATCGGCTCGGGCAAGTCGACGGTGGCGCGCCTGCTCGCCGCGCACGGCGCCCGCATCGTGGACGCCGACGCCATCGCCCGGGAGGTGGTGGAGCCGGGCTCCCCGGCGCTCGCCGAGATCGTTGCGGCATTCGGGACGACGGTCCTGACCGCGGACGATGCCCTGGACCGGGCGGCGCTGGCCGGGCGCGTCTTCACCGACCCCGGGGCCCGCGGCGTACTCGAGGCGATCACGCTGCCGTGCATCGCCCAGACGGCGGCTCAGCGCATGGAGGCGGCGGGGCCCGGCGGCGTGGCCGTGTACGACGTCCCCCTCCTCGCGGAGCGGGGGATGGACGACCTCTTCGACTGCGTCGTGGTCGTCGAGGCGCCGCTCGCACTGAGGTTCGCGCGCCTGGAGGAACGGGGCCTGTCGCGCGAGGAGGCCGCGAGCCGCATGGCCAGCCAGGCCGATGACGAGGAGCGCCGTCGTATAGCCGACGTCCTGCTGCTCAACAACGGCACTCGCGAGGACCTCGCCGACGGCGTCGACTGGCTGTGGGAGCACCGGCTGGCTGCCGCTGCGGGGTGAGCTCGAGAATTCCTGCTCAGGAGCGGGCCCAAAGCAGACGGCGTCACCCGCTGGCCGGCCTACCTCGCCCCTCGTATGCGCGTCATTGCCGCAACCGCCCACCTTGCTCATTATGTGAGCCCTTGATGAAGGTCAACTGTACATGACGAACGCTGGTGCATATGATACAATCGCACGGATTCGTCATGCTCGTGAGTGCAAGGAATATTTTGATGGCGGCGAGCAGGGTGATTTTGTAGGAGGGCGCCGGCGGGCGCATTCGGAGTTGTGCTGAGCGTCGGGCATCTATCGTCTTAATGACGATGATCTGCAAACTGAATATGGATTCAGTGGCGGTGATGTGCGTCATCTTCAAGGGATCGTCATCGAAAGCGCTCGAAACGATGAGATGCCTGAGGGCTTTGTCGCAGAACACTCGGGCGCACGGCTCTGCGTCTCAGAATTCGACCTGGTGACGAGAGCATCAGCGATTCTTGCGACTGCGGCCGCCAGTGGCCCAGAGGCGCTTGCAGCCGCAGTTGTCTTCTATGCCAACTGGGACGCGCCTCCACTCGCAACGGAGATTGAATGAGATTCATTTTCTCCAAAGGATGAGGGTTGTTCATGGGGTGTATGTGAATTATGATTCCGAGGATGCCTGTGAGGGTTTCCGGGAAGGTTCTCAAGGGGTGTCTGTAGTCGGTACGGGGTACGCGCCGTCCCTCCGGGTGCCGCGACCCGCACCCCGGCAGAACCTGATTGTCCTCGCGTACCTTATCTCATACAGGTCGTCGACCTCGTCACGGGCCGGTCGCCCATGACGGCGGCCTGCCTCCTGAAGAGTTTCTCTTCTAGACACCCTTCTCGGGGACGGGCCACCACCCAACAACACACATCCTAACCCCTGTGAATAAGCCTCAGTGGCTATGATTTATCGTGTAACGTTGCTCTTCGGGGAGAGGGGTCTTCAATGAACGGCAGGAAACCTTCGCTAAACGTGAAACGGACACTTGCTCAGGCCATTGCGACCGGCGGTGCTCTGGCTGCGGCCCTCGAAGTTCGCGAGGGGTCGTTCGCCGAGAATGTGGTGCCCTTCAGTGCTGTGCATGCATTGTGGGCGTTATTGTCCATATGGATGCTCTCTCGCGCATGGCGAGAAATTGAGGAGTCTGCCGTCCGGCTTCAGTTTGCAAGAAAATGGTATCTTCTTTCAGACGCTGTCGTCGTTATTGGACTGTACGGAGTCGCGCTGAGCCGCAGTAATTTGTCGGCGATTCTCATCGTGGGAGTTTTTTGTTTGTGGGTCGGAAAACGGGTTGTGCCATACGTTCGTAAATATGGATGGAAGTGATCTCAATGAATATTGGGGTGCCTTAGGTCGCCCTCAGCGCTGCGGCTACGGGCCCAGATCGGGAGGTGTGCCCGCCCGCCTGATGACCGGTTACGGCAACTATGGGCGCCTTGAATCCTGGAGAGTCGGCTCCTCGGTCGTGTACCGGATCTGTTCTGCAACTCGGCGCGATCGTTGCTCTGGCCGATGGGGTGTTCGCAGAATTTCAGCGGGACGGACTGAACGTGAACCCGTTCGCCTCCTGCTGCATGCGTGAGTGCTGCAGCGACATCCTGACTGGCTTCATCCTCCGCGATAGAACCGCTCAGTTTCTCGACAAGAGCTTCGGGCGGGACCGTGAACGCCGTTCCAGCGCCGGCGCAGTCCGCCCGTCAGGGGCGGCGAGCCGTTGTCATCACCTCCTGGAGGCCGCGGATCGCAGGGCCGGATCGGGCGTGACGAGACCCCGCGACCCCTGAAGGCCGACAGGGGATGGCGGATGACGCCGCTGCGGCCGCGTAGCCTGGGCCCATGCGTCCCGTCACCGAGCTCCAGCGCGCCGCCAAGTCCTTCGAGGTCGTCAGCCCCTACTCGCCCAGCGGTGACCAGCCCACCGCCATCGCCGAGCTCGCCGAGCGGCTGAGCGCCGGTGAGAAGGACATCGTCCTGCTCGGCGCCACCGGGACCGGCAAGTCGGCCACCACCGCCTGGCTGGTCGAGCAGGTCCAGCGCCCCACCCTCATCATGGAGCCCAACAAGACCCTGGCCGCCCAGATGGCCGCCGAGTTCCGCGAGCTGCTGCCGAACAACGCGGTGGAGTACTTCGTGTCCTACTACGACTACTACCAGCCCGAGGCCTACGTCCCCCAGACCGACACCTTCATCGAGAAGGACTCCTCCATCAACGACGAGGTCGAGCGGCTGCGCCACAGCGCCACCAACTCCCTGCTGACCCGCCGCGACGTCGTCGTCGTCTCCTCCGTGTCCTGCATCTACGGCCTGGGCACGCCCCAGGAGTACGTCGACCGCATGACGCCCCTGGCCGTGGGCGAGCAGATCGACCGCGACGAGCTCCTGCGCCGCTTCGTGACCATGCAGTACACGCGCAACGACGTCGACTTCACCCGCGGGACCTTCCGCGTGCGCGGGGACACCGTCGAGATCATCCCCATGTACGAGGAGCTCGCCATCCGCATCGAGTTCTTCGGCGACGAGATCGAGTCCCTGGCCACCCTCCACCCGGTCACCGGGGACGTCATCGCCTCCACCGACCAGGTCTTCGTCTTCCCCGCCTCCCACTACGTCGCCGGGCCCGAGCGCCTGCAGCGCGCGATCGAGGGCATCGAGGCCGAGCTGGCCGAGCGCCTGGCCGTCCTGGAGCGCGACGGCAGGCTCCTGGAGGCCCAGCGCCTGCGCATGCGCACCACCTACGACCTGGAGATGCTCGGCCAGATCGGCACCTGCGCGGGCGTGGAGAACTACTCCATGCACATCGACGGCCGCTCCCCGGGCACCCCGCCCAACACGCTGCTGGACTACTTCCCGGAGGACTTCCTCCTGGTCATCGACGAGTCCCACGTCACCGTCCCCCAGATCGGGGCCATGCACGAGGGCGACGCCTCCCGCAAGCGCACGCTGGTCGACCACGGCTTCCGCCTGCCCAGCGCCCTGGACAACAGGCCGCTCACCTTCGCCGAGTTCGAGGACCGCATCGGGCAGACCGTCTACCTGTCCGCCACCCCCGGCGACTACGAGACGCAGCGCGGCGACGGCGTCGTCGAGCAGATCATCCGCCCCACCGGCCTGGTGGACCCCAAGATCGTCGTCAAGCCCACGCAGGGGCAGATCGACGACCTGCTGGAGGAGGTGCGCACCCGGGTGGAGCGGGACGAGCGCGTGCTGGTCACCACCCTGACCAAGCGCATGGCCGAGGACCTGGCCACCTACCTGGCGGACCGCGGCGTGCGCGTGGAGTACCTCCACTCCGACGTCGACACCCTGCGCCGCGTCGAGCTGCTGCGCGAGCTGCGGCTCGGCAAGTTCGACGTGCTGGTCGGCATCAACCTGCTGCGCGAGGGCCTGGACCTGCCCGAGGTCTCCCTGGTGTCCATTCTCGACGCCGACAAGGAGGGCTTCCTGCGCTCGACGCGCTCGCTCATCCAGACCGTCGGACGCGCCGCCCGCAACGTCTCCGGCGAGGTGCACATGTACGCCGACCAGGTCACCCCGGCCATGGCCGAGGCCATCGAGGAGACCGAGCGGCGCCGCACCAAGCAGCTGGCCTACAACGACTCCCACGGGATCGACCCGCAGCCCCTGCGCAAGAGGATCGCGGACGTGACCGACATGCTCGCCCGCGAGGACGTGGACACCGCCGAGCTGCTGGCCGGCGGCTACCGGGGGCACGAGGAGCGGGCCGTCGTCGGGCGCCGCAAGAAGGCCGCCGAGGCCACGGTGCGCGAGAGGCTCGCCGGAGCGGCGCAGAGCGACCTGACGGGGCTCATCAACGAGCTCACTCAGCAGATGCACGCCGCGGCCGAGGACCTCCAGTTCGAGCTGGCCGCCCGCCTGCGCGACGAGATCCGCGACCTGAAGAAGGAGCTGCGCGACATGAGGGCGGCGAGCTGAGGCGCTGAGACGGAGCGAACGCATGAGCGACGACGTCTTCCGGACCCTGCCCCTCGACAAGTGGCAGTGGCATCCCTCACCGGTGGCGGGGCAGATCGTCTACGCGACCACCACCGGCCGGGACGGGGCGACCGACCTGGCCCCCAAGAGCTGGGTGTCCATGGCCGCCTTCGCCGGACCGGTCATCGGCCTCGGGTGCCGACGGCGCCATCGCACCTGCCGGAACGCCACGGCGACGGGCCGCTTCACGCTCAGCTTCCCGACCGTCGAGCAGGCGCGCGTCGCCCAGGCGGTGGCCTCGGCCGCCCACGCCGACAGGCTCGGGGTGTCGGGCATGACGCTGAGTAAGCCGGTCGACGGCGCCGCCCCGCACCTGCTGGAGTGCCCGGCGCACTGCGAGTGCGTCCTGATCCGCACGGTGGGACTCGATGAGGAGGGCGACGGCGACGAGGTGTTCCTCTTCGGGAGGATCGAGCGGATCGCGGTCCGCAGGGAGATCTGCGACCTGCCCGCGTCCGAGGCCTACGCCCGGCTGGCCCCCGCCTTCTTCCTCGGGGCGGGCCTCACCGCCGGTCTGGGGCCGGTGCGGCGCTGCGCCGACGGGTGACACCGCCCCGTGGTCGCACAGCTCGATGGCGCGCCCCGACGTAGCCGATGACACAGCGCATCGGGAGCCGCCATCGGGGCGCAGGACGCACCTGGAACGTTAGACTCGCATCACGCACCTGCATACGGAGGGGAGTACTCCCACCAACAGCGGCGTCGTCATCACGGCGGACCGGTCCTCGTCCGGACGAGGCTATCGGCCCCCGGCGTCGCAGGCCAGCGCGAAGGCCCCGACGGCCCGAGCCCATGGCGGGAGGAGACCTCCGGTACTCGAGCTGTACCGGAGGTACTACTAGTGGACGTCCACGCCCTCGGGTGGCTGGCCCTGGCCGCCATTATCCTGACCATGATCGCGGTCGACATCGTCGGCCACGTCAGGACCCCTCACGAGCCCACCGTGAGGGAGGCCGCCTGGTGGTCGGCCGGATACATCGTCGTGGCCGTCCTCTTCGGCGCGATCGTCGCGGCCGTGTGGGGAGGCGAGTACGGCGAGGAGTACTTCGCGGGGTACATCACCGAGAAGTCCCTGAGCATCGACAACCTCTTCGTCTTCGTCATTATGATCTCCAGCTTCCGGGTGCCCCGGAAGTACCAGCAGGAGGTCCTGCTCGCCGGCATCGTCGTCGCCCTGGTTCTGCGCCTGGTCTTCATCCTGGCGGGCGCCGCCCTCATCGAGAACTTCTCCTGGGTGTTCTACCTCTTCGGCGCCTGGCTGCTGTGGACCGCCGTCGCCCAGGCACGCGAGGGCGTCGAGGAGCCCGAGGAGCACGACGCCGACGGCTACCGGCCCTCGGGCTTCGTCAAGCTGGTCTCCCGGATCGTCCCCATGACCGACGGCTTCGTGGGAGGCAGGCTCCTTCACCGCCACGCCGGGCGCACCATGATCACGCCCCTGCTCCTGTGCATTATCGCTATCGGCACCGCTGACGTCATGTTCGCCGTCGACTCCATCCCGGCGATCTACTCGCTGACCGCCGAGCCCTATCTCGTCTTCGCGGCCAACGCCTTCTCCCTGCTCGGCCTGCGCCAGCTCTACTTCCTCATCGACGGCCTGCTGGACCGCCTCGTCTACCTGCACTACGGCCTGGCCGCGATCCTGGGCTTCATCGGCCTGAAGCTCATCAACCACGCCCTGCACACCAACGAGGTGCCCTTCATCAACGGCGGGCGGCCGTGGGACGTCGTCGCCGAGCCGTCCACCGGTGTGTCGCTGGGCCTCATCGTCGTCGTCATCCTCATCACCATTATCGCCTCCGTGCTGGCCTCCAGGCGGGCACGAGACGGATCGGGGCCGCCCCGGGTCCAGAAAGCCACCGACGCCTGAGCGCGCCGCCGTCCGTGAGGAGCATCAGCGCATGAGCGTCAGCCCCCTGGCCTGGCTCGCCCTGGCCATCATCGTCACCGGCCTGCTGATGGTCGACTTCATCGGTCACGCCCGCAGGCCCCACCCGCCGTCGATACGCGAGGCCATCGGCTGGACCAGCGGCTACACCTGTCTGGCCGTCGTCTACGGGCTGGCCGTGTGGGGCAGCGAGGGCAGAACCTATGCGGGGCAGTTCTACGCCGGGTGGCTGACCGAGTGGTCCTTGAGCGTCGACAACCTCTTCGTCTTCATCCTCATCCTGTCCGCCTTCCGCGTACCGCGCGACTTCCAGCAGAAGGCGCTGCTGCTGGGCATCGCCACCGCCCTGGTTCTGCGCCTGGTCTTCATCCTGGCGGGCGCCGCCCTCATCCGGCACTTCAGCTGGGTCTTCTACCTCTTCGGCGCCTTCCTCGTCTACACGGCCGTCAAGCAGCTCCTCGACGCCCGCAAGGACGACGATACCGAGGAGGACGCCACCGCGTACGTGGACAACTCGGTGACCCGCTTCGTACGGCGCCTGCTGCCCACCACCGACGGCTTCGTCGGAAACAAGCTCATCCACCGCCACGCCGGGCGCACCATGATCACGCCCCTGCTCATCGTGGTGATCGCCCTGGGCACCGCCGACCTCATGTTCGCCTTCGACTCCATCCCGGCCATCTTCGGCCTGACCTCCGAGCCCTTCCTCGTCTTCAGCGCCACCGCCTTCTCCCTGCTCGGCCTGCGCCAGCTCTTCTTCCTCATCGACGGGCTCCTGTCCCACCTGGTGTACCTGCCCTACGGGCTGACTGTCATCCTGGGCTTCATCGGCCTCAAGCTCGTCAACCACGCCCTGCACCAGAACACGCTGCCCTTCATCAACGGCGGCAGGCCCGTCACGGCCCTCCCGGAGCCGTCCACCGAGGTCTCGCTGGGGCTGATCGTCATCACCCTGGCCCTGGTGGCCGTGACCAGTCTCATCCACGCGCGGAGGCGGGCGTGAGCACCGGGCTGGGATCCACCGGCCGGGCCGGGCATGCTGACCCGATGAGCCAGACGAGCACCCAGATCCCCTCCCCCCAGGAGCACCCGGGCCTGTCGGCCGCCGAGGTCGCCGAGCGTGTGCGGGAGGGGCGCACCAACGCCTACAGGGTGCGCACATCCCGCTCCGTGGCCGCGATCCTGCGCGCCAACGTCTTCACCATCTTCAACGCCATCCTCGCCACAGCTCTTGTCGTGGTGCTCGCCGTGGGGCACTGGGCCGACGCCCTGTTCGGCATCGTCCTGATCCTCAACACCGCCACGGGCACCATCGCCGAGGTGCGCGCCAAGCGCGCGCTCGACCGCCTCGCCTTCCTGGAGGCCCCGACCGCCTGCGCCGTGCGCGACGGGCGCGAGGTCGAGCTCGACGTGGCCGACGTCGTCCTGGACGACGTGCTGCGGCTGCGCGGCGGGGAGCAGGTGCCGGCGGACGCCGCCGTCCTGATGGCGGACGGCCTGGAGGTCGACGAGTCCATCCTCACCGGCGAGTCCGTCCCCGTCCGGCCTCACGCCGGGGACCGGGTGCGGTCCGGGACCACCGTGACCGCCGGCACCGCACTCGTGCGGACGACTGCGGTGGGCGCCGACGCCTACGCCAACCGGCTGGCGCGCGAGGCCCGCCGCTACTCGGTGGTGACCTCCGAGCTCCAGGTGGGCACCAACCGGGTCCTGCGGTGGATCTCCTGGGTGATCGTGCCCGTGGCGCTGCTGCTGCTCTGGTCGCAGATGCGCGGCACGGCCATCAGCGCCGCCGGTGCGCCCACGGGCCAGTGGCGCACCGCCCTGGTGGCCGCCGTCGCCGGGGTGGTCGGCATGGTGCCCCAGGGGCTCGTCCTGCTCACGAGCGTCAACTTCGCCACAGCCTCTCTGACCCTGGCCCGCCGCCGGGTACTCGTCCAGGAGCTGCCCGCCGTCGAGGTCCTCGCGCGCGTCGACACCCTCTGCCTGGACAAGACCGGCACGCTCACCACCGGCCGGATCGTCCTGACCGACGTCCTGGCCGACGACGGCGCGGGCGGGCTGACGGACGCCGCGGACGCACTGCGCGAGCCGCTGCTGGCCCTGACCGCCGTCGCCGACCCCAACGCCACCGCCGAGGCGGTGCTCGACGGCCTCACCAGGAAAGGCGCGGAGCCATCCGCCGACGCGCGCCGCCTGCCGGACGTCGAGGCCGTGGCGACCCGCGTCCGCGATGCCGTCGCCTTCTCCTCGCGGCGCAAGTGGTCGGCGGCCGTGCTGGACGGGGAGACCTGGCTCATGGGCGCCCCCGAGATCGTCCTGACCGGGGCCGACGGCGGAGTGGAGCTGCTCGCCCACGCCCAGGCGCGGAGCACCGACGGCGTGCGCGTCGTCGCCCTCGCCCGTGCCCAGCGGCCCTGCACCCGGGACGACGACGGGGAGGCCCGCCTGCCCGGGACCAGGCGGGCGGCCGGGCTGATCGTGCTCTCCGAGCAGATCCGCCCCGACGCCGCCCAGACCCTGGCCTACTTCCGCGACCAGGGCGTCGACGTCAAGATCATCAGCGGCGACAACCCGACAACCGTCGCCGCAGTCGCGGCCCAGGCCGGGGTCGCCGCCCCCGACGGCGGCGCACCCACGGCCCTCGACGCCCGCACGCTGCCCACCGAGGCCGACGACCCGGCGTCGCTGAACGCGCTCTCCGAGGCCGTCGAGGGGGCGCAGGTGCTCGGCCGCGTGGTCCCGGAGCAGAAGCGCGCCCTCGTCCAGGCGCTGCGCGGCCGCGGGCACACCGTGGCCATGACCGGCGACGGCGTCAACGACTCCCTCGCCCTCAAGGACGCAGACCTGGGCATCGCCATGGGCAACGGCGCCCCCGCCACCAAGGCCGTCGCCCGCATGGTCCTGCTGTCCGGCGAGTTCTCCGCGCTTCCCGGCGTCGTCGCCGAGGGCCGCCGGGTCATGGCCAACACCGAGCGGATCGCCTCCCTGTTCCTGGCCAAGACGATCTACGCCTCGCTCATCGCCGTCGTCGTGGCCGTCACGGCGATCGGCTACCCGTTCCTGCCCCGCCAGCTCACCATCGTGTCCTCCCTGACGATCGGGATCCCCGCCTTCGTACTGGCCCTGGCCCCCAACAATCGGCGCTACCGGTCCGGATTCCTGCGCCGGGTGCTCACGCTCGCCGTCCCGGCCGGCGCCGTCGCCGGGATCGCGACCCTTGCGGCGCGCCAGTGGCTCGCCCTCGAGGGGGCCGGGCAGGCCCAGGTCACCACCGGCGCCACGCTGGTCCTGGTCGTCGCGGGCCTGTCTCTTCTCACTCTGACCGCCAGGCCCCTGCTGGGCTGGCGGCTCGGCCTGGTCGTCCTCATGGGAGGGGCGGCGATGCTGGGGGTGCTCGTACCGGGCGTGCGGGAGTTCTTCCTCCTGGCCTGGCCGACCCCGGCGACATGGCTGGTCGTCGCGGTGGCCGGAGGCGCCGCCGTGGTCGGGATCGAGGCGATCCGCCTCGTGCGTCGACGTCCGACGGGCTCCCGATCGCGGGACTGACGGCGCCCACGGCGCGAGACCCGCATCGGGCCCGAGTCGGACATCGACGAGTGGGAGTGGCCGGCCGTGGGAATGATGACGACGGGCTGCCGCGCGCGACGCCGCGGCGCGGCCGGTAGCCCGGTTCTCAGGTCAGGCGACCGATGACGGGGCTCCACTCCCGGGGGATGCGTTCGGCGATGAAGCCGGCCTGGTTGAAGGGATCGTCCTCGAGCAGCGCGAGCGCGCCGGCCTCATCCTCGGCGCGCACGATGATGAGGGCGTCGTGCCCGCCCGCATACGGGCCCGCGGCCAGGAGTCGACCCTCCTCCGCCAGACCGGCGTTGAAGGCGCGGTGGGAGGGACGGACACCGGCCATCTCCTCGTCGCGGTCGGTGACGTAGCGGTACTCGACGGCGTAGATCCTGCTCATGGGCACAGCCTACGCACGATGCGGCCGGGGCGGGACGGATCGCGCCGCCGTGGCGGGGGCGAGGAGCTCGAGGGAGGCTCGAAGGGGCTCCGGAGGGGTCCGTCCCATCGGTCGGGGGTGAGGATGAGACATGTCGAACACGTGTACGA
>ERZ773022.1771-NODE-1771-length-13820-cov-4.279622_pt1 | contig 13820 bp, 21 predicted proteins | sample MGYA00580839_ERZ773022 | MGnify/ENA primary metagenome ERZ773022 (study PRJEB29015, sample SAMEA2738020) | human oral metagenome | biome: human oral; feature: human-associated habitat; material: dental | place: China | collected 2044 ... | reverse complement strand
TCGGCGAACAGGCGCATGGCCTCGGTGAAGATCCTCTCCCGGGTCCTGGCGCGCCTGCGGCTCACTCGATCGCTCATGGGTCCACGCTAGACCAGAACCTGACCGTGGTCAATATATGACCATGGTCAGGTCCTGGGGTGGACGACGCCAGCCCCCCACGGGGAACGCCAACCCTCCCGTCGAACGCCAGCGCTACAGCGCAAGCAAACGACAGACAAAGCAAGCGAACCCTACAGACACCCTCAATTTTCAAACCAGAATGGGGCTTCTATCACTTGTTTACCCAACTGTCGGCGATGGTTGAAAAGAGCGATGTCATGGGGTGCAGGCGAACCTGAGTTCCGCGACGGCTGTATCTTGGTTTCAAATGCACTGCAAGGACGGCGGTAATCGGTATGGAGAACACACCAGGTCTCGAGAATCACAATGACGCACTCGATGAGGCGGTGGACGCGGTTGATGGTCGTGTCGTTTCTTCTATCAGCGTTTGCAAGTTCACCATGGACGAGTTTCTTTACAGGGGCAATCATTCCCAATCCGATGCAGCCCTTATCCTCAATGCGTATCGTGACATCAAGTGCCCTGAGGAATCGGGAATCCGCGATGACCTTCACATCATGAACACTGCCAGCTTATGGTTTTGAAATCCAAGCGATATGCCCGGCCAGAGTACAGACCACCTGCAGGTTCACCCTCGTCGTGTGGCGCTTGCCCCAGTCACAATTCGGGGTGCCCGCGCCACGACCAGAGCAGGGAACCGGAGTACCGTCGATGATGTCCTGCCGGATCTGGGCCGAGGTCCCCCACGTCGGGCACCCAGCTCTGGAGGACCTCAGCGACCAAAGGGTGTGAACCGTGACTACTCTCGAGATGATGGCCTGGTAGACCCGTGTGGATGTCGGCCAGCAACTCCTGAGGAGATTGTGCCGCAACGTCAAAAGAGTGACCTAGATGCAGCGGAACAACCCCAAGGCACGAGACCCTGCTGCCGGATAAGTTTCCGGAATGGGCAGCGCGGATCAGTTCACACAAATTCATCGGGTCTGGTCACGGTCAAGGCTTGTGGCGGTGTCCACAGTAGCAGCCTGTCTTTCTTCTGAGATTTTTGCTTCGATACCTTGAATTATCTCAGATCAGACAAGCCGCCCTTACACACCGCTCAGCGTAAAACGTTACACGGAAAAGACAAAACACCCCTATGAATAAGCCTGATGGTGTGGATTCCGGTCTTTTTGCCTTCCCGGGATCCGATCTCCAGCGGGGACCCATGGCGGTCCACGAGAAGCCCGACGATGTTTTGCTGATCGACACGGCGTTCCTTGCTGTATCCGACCTTGCGGAGCTCGTCTTCGTGCTCGACCTCGAAATGCAGGTTCGTCACGTCATACATCACCAGTGTCACGTCTCCGTCTCTGGTGGCGTAGCCGTAACAAGCCGCAGCCAACTGGTCTCGGTAACCCCGCCTTGCGATCCTGGCCAGACAGCGGTGCATCGTCGCCCGGTGCACCGGAACAATCCCGAGCTCGGTCAAGACCCGGGCACTGTCCAGCATCGATGTCGGCTCGACCAGGCGGGCCAGCACGAGCTGGAAGAACGCCTCATCACCGACCACGTCGAAACCCAACGCCTTCCAAGCAGCCCGGACCACCTCAACCAGCAAAGCGGAACTGCTCCCAGCAACCACCGCAGGCTGCGTGGGTGTCGCTGCGCTGAAATCCAGCATCTGCTGATCTGGTGGGACCAGCTTGGCCCGGCCAGCGGCCATCAACACAGCCAGCCCGGCCTCGTCATGGGCAGACCCGAGATGCTCGATGATCCGGTTTTTGCGGCCTTCCTTGACCACGATCTGCACAGCTGTCGCCCCGGAAGCGGTCTTCACCTTCCGCAGGAACGGGCCTACCCACCAGGTCCTACCCCCGATTGGTGACCCACACGACGCACCCAAAACGCCCCGACAAGCACCAAAACAGTCCACGGGCACGAACCCAAACTCAACTGCAACAAGTCAGATCAGACGACTCCAGGAACAGAGGCGTGAGCAACCATTTCCACATAAGTGTATGCCATGTCCGCCGTTGTCCGAAGATCTTCAGCCGAGGCGCCATCCCTGCCACGCTGTGCCATGCCCTGAAGAACGGTTCCAACAAACCCAGCAAGAGCCTCAGCATTTACGCTCGCCGCCACATCTCCTTTCTCAATGCTCGAGCGCACGACACCTTCGATACGTTTGACATTCGAGATTCTACGATCTTCCAACTTTCTTTCTACATCACGATTCGCCTCCGTCACGCATACTGCTGCGCTCGAGATGAAGCATCCGCCGGGCCCACTTGCTTCAGCATATTTCTCAGCGGCCTCGAATAACAGTCGACGAATGAGCGGAAGCGCCTCCCTCTCCTCGTCAAAGGCATCCCCCATGAAGCGTCCTTTGGTGCCAAGATAATGTTCGACAACCAGATCGAAAAGCTGCCGCTTCCCGCCAAAAGCAGCGTAAAGACTCGAGACCGTAATCCCCATTGCCCTAGTTAGCTCAGATATCGATGCACCTTCATAACCATTGCGCCAAAAAATTTCCATGGCCTTACTCAAAGCGACTGGAACATCAAAACGCCTACCTTGACCGCGAACACCAGCCACAAGAAATCACCTTTCGCCTATTACGCAGCAGGATGATTCAACATCATACTACTCGAAGCCATTCGGCGAAAGTCTTGGTCAGGGCAAGGATATAGCCCGCGCAAAACAAATTTTGCCACTGGATGGCGATCGAAATCGTCTCCCGCGGGCAAACCCCTAGTCAAGTCTAGGCCGATCTCCATTTTCCCTCGGGCGTAGGGAAAAAGATTTTGTTTAAAGGACGCTATAGCTTGGTGTCAGGTGGTGGAAACAACGAGTAGGCGTTCGTGTGCTTCGCGTGGAGTCGGGCCATCCCAGAGCTGCTCTGGATCTACCTGTCCCGCCGACGCTGCGATGTCCTGTTCGCGATGGTCAAGAACCGAGAGCCCTACCAAGCCCCCGCCCCAGCCCTCAACCATCACCCATGCCCCTCGCCACTTGACGAGGAACATAGGGACACGTTGCGAGTGGTGGCCCAGCTGATGAGGGCGTGGTTGATTAACTCAGAGCCGTTGTCGCAGTCGATACCGGTGACCGGGTAGGGAATTTGTTCGACGAACGAGTCGAACACGACCCGGATGTGGACGTGGGCATTGTTACGGATCGCGGTGGTGAACACCTGGCCGGTGTGCATGTCGGCGAAGTACACGCTCCAGCACGCCCTTCAGGGTGGGGCAGCAGTGAGCCGCGGTGTCGACCTCGAAGAACCCGGATTCGGCTTCGACCTCGTCGCCGGCGGTGCGCAGCACGATCGAGTTCCGCAGCAGACGGCCGGGCCTGGTGGCCGCCTTTCCACAGATCGGATCACGCTGTTTCACGGGTGCCAAGTACCGGTCCATCGTGGCTGCTGACATCGCTACGAGTTCAGCGCGGGCCCCGGCACTGATACTGACCCTGGCCCGGTATCAGTGCGCCTTCGGTTTCCATCGCGTCGAGCCAGTCGGTCATCGCCGGTGCGAGGTACTGTCCGCAACTACCGCCTGAAGCGGCCCATACCTTCTGCAACACCAATCGCACGTCGTAGGAGTACTTACGGCTCAGTGTCTTCCGCCGATCGATCATCGCCACGGTGGTTACCGCCCGGCCTGGAGGCTGTTTCAGCCGAGCGAGCAACTGCTGCCGGGCACGGTCCCGGTTCCAGTCCGTCACCTCAACCACCCGATCCGGGATCGCTGTCTTACCCTTCCCCGGTGCCGCAACACACGCCTGCGCGTACCTCTTCGTGATCTCGACCCTGGCGACCAACGACAGTTCCTTCGTGTTCACACCCCATCATGACCCGTCCCCACCACATCCCGGAGGGAAACCACGTGAAGTACGACCCCTACCCGTCCGGGGACTCTATGTGCGTGTCGTCGCTCGGTTGCCACTCCAGCGGAATTCGTGTAACGTTCACTACATGAATCCCGCTGGAGCAACTTAACAGACGTCACCCCGTTCCACCTTGGACGGATTGGCCCACTTCCACAGCTCGACCCGCGCATCCCGCGGACCCTCCGTTCTGAAGAACCCTGAAAGACCTGTCACAACAACAAAAACTCCAAACTTCAAAGAGATACAGGCATGACCAATCCCCAAGAACTCGGACTATCGCACCGAAATGCTTGCAAATACCTGGAAAGCTGGACCGTTCATGCATCACATGAAATCATCCACGATGTCGTCTATCACACGACCTCGTGAACATCGATAATCCCGTCTCTGCAATGACTGGAACCGTTTCTACGGCCTCTAGTGGCTCGCGACATCTCATAGCCATCGATTTCAATGTCGACAGTCCCTCAGGGACGGGCCCTGGCCTCACATCTGCTGCGGATACTGTAATTTCCATGTCGATCCAGCTCATGCTGAAGGAGCTACAACCCAGCTTACGGAGGACCGACCTCGAACGATGCGTAGATTTCGGTCACGCTTTCAGTCCTACGGAAGTAGTTGCGGACACGCAACGGCATCGCAGAGAAAAACAGCGTACACCACTTCCGGTCAGCGTCGGAAATCACGCGTTTGTCGACGATGCGACCGAAAAAAATCGCAGCAACTATCACTCCGCTGAAAACCCTTTCGCAGACCGAATCAGACAGCTTCGCAAGTCTGCTAAATTCCGAATGTACAGTCAGCAGATCATGAAATGGCATAGCCTATACTTTGGAGGACTTGGAACCTACATTCCTCAGACCTTCGAGTCCTCCCGTGACGCCATTCGCAACGGGCGTCTCACGTCGGAAGAACTTGAGAAAGTACAACAGAACAGTGCGACAGCCGACAGTTTAATCGAGACAGATTCCACCATGTCTGCATGGACCAGGCAAGAAGCCTTGACAGAGTTCGCCGCATGCTCGGCGCCGACATCACTCCGTACAGCTCCGGCGGTCATCGCGCACGCTGTTGCTCTACACACAGGCCTTGAGGGTTGGAACGGCAGTGCTCATATCAGAAATAACTCAGGTTTTCCAGAAACGCTGGCTCTGGAGATCCGAAACGTCTGCGCAGGATCGATCGTCGGCATTGACGTCTTGGAAACGCAAGCTGGGACCCGATTAATACGACCTCCTCGCCGCGGCAGATATTTGGTGCATGCCTCTGTTCGACAGGTGGGCATCAGATATTGGAATTGGCTCCGAATTCACTTGGGGTTGCGCAATTCTTCAGTATGCAGAAAAGGAGATTCAAATGAGTTCAGAAGTCACAGCGCGAACTCCCTCTGAAGATCCAGTCAACATTAACTTGGCCATCATGTGGATGTTGCTCGGAGTTTTCGCAGTCGGAACTGTCGAGTATTTGGTGGCCGGTGTTCTTCCGCAGATATCTCACGATATGACAGTCACCGAGGCCACGGCTGGATTGCTAGTCACGGTATACGCCCTCACAGTCGTCATCGGTGGCCCGCTGTTGACGATCGCCACATCACGCGTGAAGAGGATTCCTCTCGTCCTGGCACTGATGACACTGTTCATCGCAGGCAATCTCCTTACCGCCTTAGCACCAAGTTTCCCGCTCCTTGTCATAGCAAGAGCAATGACAGCGCTCCCCCACGCTACATTCTTCGCCCTCTGTCTGGTTCTCGCGACGACTCTCGTAGGTCCCAGCCATCAAAGTAGAGTTATAGCACGAATTGCACTTGGGCTCAATCTCGCCACTGTCTTGGGAGTACCCTTGGGGACTCTCATCGGGAATCAGTACGGATGGCGTTCCTCCTTTCTCGTTGTCGCTATCTTTCAGACAATCGTCACGGTTGCCTTAGTTCTGACCATTCGCTATGCTCCGGAGCACGCCGGAGGAGGGATCACCGCCGAGGTGAAGGTCTTTGGGCGGGGCGAGGTTCTGAAAGCACTCGGCTTGACCATGCTCAGTCAATCCGGCCTATTCGTGTTGTTCACATTCATTACACCATATCTGGGGCAGCATGCCGGCCTCGGGCCCAACGCCATCACTCTCATTCTGTTCGTTTTTGGCGTGGGATCAATCGTTGGGAACATGCTTGGTGGGCACTTCGCGGATCGAAACATGAATGCGACCCTCTACATTGCTCTGGGCACGCTCGCCACTTCGCTCTTTATCCTTTTTCTGTTCGGCAATCATGCATGGTTCACCGCAGTGTGGATGTTCATCGTGGGAGCCGCAGGTTTCTCGATTATTCCACCGTTGACATCGAAACTAATCGGAGCTGCCAGCAACGCGCCAAATCTTGCGACTACGGTCAACATTGCTGGGTTTCAACTAGCCAACGCAGCCGGAGCATGGATCGGATCAACGACCCTCTCGATGAGACTCGGGGTCGGCAGCCTTCCCCTGATCGGTGCCGCGCTGGCGCTTGTCGCTGTATGTCTCTTGTGGCTGACCAACGTCATCGCCTTCCGCGGTCAAACTTCAGGAGGACAGTCATGAGAGCAGGATTTCTTACAGGAGTCCGTGCGGTGGAGATCCGTAAGATCCCCGATGCCCGTTCTGAGCACAGTGATGAAGCGATCATTCGGGTCGCACCTGTCAGGCTCTGCGGAACTGATCTGGAGCTGTATCACGGTACCTCAAGTTACCTCAGGAACAAGAGAACGACCTACCCACATCTGTTCGGACACGAATGGATCGGAACAATCGAAATACCGCTTGAAATCAGCCAAGGAAAGCACCTGAAACCTGGTGCAATCGTCACGGAGAACACCATGATTGCTTGCCTCCCCGGCGATCCCTGTCGTTCCGGCCACAAGAACCTGTTTGAACGGCTTCGGGAAGTGGGCCTCTACGGTCATCCCGGCACTGCAGCAGAACTACTCACAATACCAGCACATACTCTCACAGTGATTGACGAAGAAGCCGATGCCGTTCCGCACCCTGAATACGTCCTCATCGAGCCCCTAACCCGGAGACAGAGTCTTGGTCGTGGAAGGCGGAACGATTGCTCGCGGCCGTGGTGCTCATGCAGTGTCCCATTGATGTCGAAATCTTCGACCCGGCAGCGCCATCTGGGAGTGCTCGGGGTCGGCATCCGCGACACATCGTAAATGCAGCGGCATGACTGTTGGGTTCCGAAGCAACTCATACTGTCGGTGCAACATTGTACATCGACGGAGGACTCATGCTCACCGCCGCCGAAGAGAATACTAGATCTTCAACTCAACATGCGTACAAACAACCAGGGAGGACCTCATGAAAGCAGCAGCAATTTATCGAACTGGATCAGCTGAAGAATTGAAGTACATCGATTTGCCCGAACCGCGGACTGGCCCGAATGACATTCGCGTAAAAACAGCAGCAGCTGCTGTGAACCCCGTCGACATCAAAACTCGTTCGGGCTTCTTGGGACTTGACCTTGTATTTCCTTCTGTCTTGGGCTGGGATGTGAGTGGGACGGTGGAGGCCATCGGTTCCGCGGTCACCAGATTCCGTGTTGGTGATGCCGTCATGGGCATGATTGCCCAATCCGTTCGGGAGCAGGGAACATACGCAGAATTCGTGAGCGCTCCTGAAGAGCTTTTCGCTCCTGTACCAACTGGTCTTGCAATGGAGCAGGCGGCAGCTGCCCCATTGACCGTCCTGACAGCCGCCCAGCTTCTCGGCAGCGCCGCTTTGCCTAGCCAGGCCCGTGTCCTCGTCACTGGTGCCGCGGGGGCAGTGGGACGAGTTCTGGTCCAGTGGTTGCTTCAGGATGGACACGAAGTCGCCGGTCTCGCTCGGTCACACGACCGAGAAGATCTGACTGAGCTAGGCGCCGTTGCCGTCTACACGAGCGTCAATGACATCCCAGCATGTTCCTTCGACGCCGTGCTCGACACAGCTGGTATCGCCGATGCCATCTTCACGGTTCAGAATGAAGGAGTATTCATGTCAATCGCCGACAACCGCCAGCCCGAATCTCAACGTGGAATCACCCCGGGCAAGAGTTATGTTCAAGAGAATGGAGCCAAGCTGTCTGTCATCGCGGAGCAACTGAGCAACGGAACCCTGTCCGTCCCGGTCGGAAGAACATATTCACTGTCGGAGGCAGCGGCAGCACACAGAGAATTCGAAAATGGCGGTCTCCGCGGAAAGGTACTGTTGATCCCATGAATATACGAAATCACATCTCGCCTGCCGCGCCGGACACGTCAGCGGCGATAAAAAGGTTCGTACAAGTGATCGGCCCATCCAGCATATCCGGAGGCGTATTCAGCCTAGAACCGAACGTCGCCCAGGAACTGATCGAATGCAACCCGTCTGACCAAAAGCACCCACCATTCTCTATCCGGGAACACTCCTTCTATGCTTCCGCGTCACGGATGTGGCACGAGTGACTGAAATTTCTGTCGATGCGACTTCCACCCACCGCCATTTCGGCTACTCGTAGCTGAGCATGGTGGGTCGTTGGTGCAAGGGCTCGTGGCCTTGCGCTGGGATGGGTATTGCGAAGCAACCAACCGGACAAGGATCACGAGCTGTGATCGAGTCTACGTGTTCGCGGCGTGATGCTGCGAGCGTGATCTTCAACCTGCCTGACCATCACGTGATCGATGCGGTCGATCTGCCATCTTGGGGTTGTCGTGTGATCACGCAGGCCGACAGCGTCTCGGATGGCTGTTCTGACTGTGGGGTGGTGTCGGAGCGGGTGCACGCGTGGTGCCGGCAGCGGGTCAAGGACATCCCGCACACCGACGGTGTTGAGTTGATCTTGGCGAAGCCTCGGTTGGTGTGTGGCGAGCGGGCGTGCCCACGTCGGACGTTCACTCAAACCACTCCCGAGTTGCCGTTGCGGGCCCGCTGTACCAGCCGGTTGCGGCGGGGCGTGTTGGAGACACGGCCGACCCGTTGCTGGTGTCGCGGCCGGATTTGGGATCGCCTGGTGGACGGTCCACAAGAGCGTCAACGCCGCCGTCGACGTGCTGCTTGGCGGGGTCGACGACCTCCACGTACGCCGCTTGGGGATCGACGAGCACCGTTACCGTCGGGTCCGCTGGTTCCGCGATCCCGACACCGGCGGGTCGAACCATGGATGACGGCCTTGGTCAATGCCGCTTCAGGGCAGGTCCTCGGAATCGTTGACGGCCGGGGCAGCGCCGCGGTCACCGGGTGGCTGGGCGCTCGCAGCCAGGCCTGGCGGGACCGCATCCAGGTCGTGGCGATCGACCCATCGGCTGCGTTCCGGAAGACGATCACCACGGCCCTGCCGCACGCGCACATCGCTGTCGATCCGTTTCATCTGGTCCAGTTGGCAAACCTGTGTCTGACCCGCGTGCGGCACCACCTCGGGCGTCAAGGAAGGCCTCCGGCTCGTCCTGGCCAGCACCACCCTCGACAGGGCTCGCATCGCCAAGGCCCGACTCCACGGCTGGGTGCCAGACAGCCGACACCGAGGAAACCAGCTGGCTGTGGGACACGCTGACCGCATGGCGACCCGCCGTGGAGGTGTTCATCACCAACGCCCAGCCGCGGCTACCGCAACAACGCCCACCACCAAACCCGTATCCTACTCAGAAGCGCCCACCGGGCGCGGCAACACCGCTTGACCAACCAAGGCACCACGCCCAACTGCGAATAGCCGGTTTGACACATTGGGAGGCGGTAACGGGCAGGGAGGAGGAGCGAGCATCAACGCCACGACGAACCCCGAGAGGTCGCTGAACCCGAGGAGCCTCCTCCCAGGCCAGAACGACGACTGGGTGATGTACCCGTTGGACGAGTTCGCCGTCACCACCGTCACCGAGGTCATCACCGACCTGGTGGGCTCGGCAGGCATCAGCCTCGACCTGGACCCGGCCGACCTGATCGCGAACTGGGGTGCCGAGACCGACGCGGACCCGGCTGTTGCGGATGAGGCGGCGGCAAAGGAGTCCTCTTCCTTGCGCCTCAAACCCGGCGTGATCCACCGCGCCCCCCGGCTGCTGTTGAAGATCCTGCGGCACAACCCGAATCGCTGGCGATGGGAGGAACGTTCCCTCCGGAACCGGCTCGGTCGCCTCCAGCAACGGGCCGCGCAGGCCGGATCCCTGAACGACGAGGACCTGCTGGCCCTGGTCGACGACATCACCGACCTGTTCCAGGAATGCCTGCACGACGGCGCGATGTACTACGGCCTAGGTCTGGCCTGGACGAACTGGAGAACCAACCGCCTGCTCAGGAAACGTTCCGATGCCTCCGACGACCTGGCGGACAACATCCTGACCTATTACCTGCAGTTGCTGGCCGAGCGCAGGAGCCGCCTGTCGTCCCTGTTCAGGCAATACCAGGAACTGCAGGAGGACGCCCAGCACCTTCACCTGCCGGAATGCTTGGAGGAAATCCCGGAAACCGACTTCCTGAAGACCCAGAACCCGGCGGACCTCGAGAACCTGATCCTCGAGAAACTGCGCACCCTACCCAAGGGCCGCAGGTTCGAATCGCGGATCAACGCCTTCCTCTCCGATCTTCCCGTTCCCCTCGAACAGCTCGACTGGTCGTTCTCCCCCCGTATGAAACTCCCGCCACGGCTGCTGGTCATCGCCCTGAGCAGCGAACCCGTCGACGGACTGGACGGCTCGTCCCGCGGAACGAATGTCGCGAAACGGGTGGCGAAGAAACTACCGCTCAGGAAACGCCCGCGCTGGAACCGGCTCGTAACGAAAACCCAGCGGATACTCACCGGCCTGGTCGGGACGGTCTTCCTGCTGCTGGAGATCGTCCCGGTCTTCCACCAGGCATTCGACGAGGTGGCGCGGCGCATGCTGGAACATCGCAGGGTGACTGCGCCTGAGGACCTCGTCCTCCTCAAGTTCGACGAGATCTCGAAGAGCCTGCTGGGCCGGGAACCGCAGCACGAACTCGTCGCCCGACGCCGCGCGGAGCACCGCGAGAAAATGGCTGAACGCCGGGCCTGGCAGGCGAATGCCGCGGAAATCGGGGAGGAGGACGGCAACGCGACCCCCGTCTCGCTGGCCAAGCTCTTCTCGCCTTCCGGGCAGGGGAACCCACGAACGGGGATGTCCTAGACGAAGGCCACCGAAAACTGCCCTACCGATGTGAACGCCAGCCCTCCCGCCGGACGCCAGAGCTACAGCGCAGGCAAACAGCCAGAAAACACAAGCGCACCCTGCAGGTTTGACACAATGGGAAGCGGTAACGGGTAGCTGGGAGGAACGATCATCAACGCCATGACGAACCCCAACGGGTCACTGGACCCGAGGAGCCTCCTCCCTGGCCAGGACGACGACTGGGTGATGTACCCGTTGGACGAGTTCGCCGTCACCACCGTCATCGAGGTCATCACCGGCCTGGTGGCCTCGGCGGGCATCGACCTCGACCTGAAACCGGCCGACCTGATGTCCAACCTGAACGCCAGGACCGACCCCAACGCGGACCCGATGGTCGCGAAGGAGGCGGCCGCGGACAAACCCTCACCCTTCCGTCTCAAACCCGGCGTGTTCTTCCACGCCCCCCGGCTGCTGTTCAAGGTCCTGCGGCACGACCCGGCCCGCTGGCAGCGGGAGGAACGGTCCTTCCGGAACCGGATCAAACTCTTCAAGCACCGGACCGCACAGGCCGGATCCCTGAGCGACAAGGAACTTGCGCGCCTGGCCGAGGACATCGTTGACCTGTTCAGGACCTGCCTGCACGACGGCGCGATGTACTACGGCCTCGGACTGGTCTGGATGTACTGGCGAACCGCCCGCCTGCTCAGGAAACGATCCAACGCCGGCGGCGAGCTGACCGAGAACGTCGCGGCCTACTTCCTCCAGCTGCTGCTGACCGACCAGAAGAATCCCCTGTCGCCGCTGTTCGAACAGTTCCGGAAGCTGAGCGCCGACACCCAGGAGGTGGATCTGCAGGCGTTCGTGGTCTCGATCCCGGACTCCGCCTTCATGACGGCCAACACCTCACGGGACATCGAGAAAACCATCTTCAAGAAACTGCGCGCCCTGCCGAAGGGCCAGCAGATCGAATCACAGGTGGACGCCCTCCTGGCGGACCTGCCCGTCGCCCCCGAAGCGGTCGACTGGCCGTTCTCACCCCGCCCGCAGCTCCCGTTCCGGCTGCTGGTGGCCCTCCTCAGCAGCGAACCCATCGAGGGCCTGGACGAGCTGCTCACCGACGAGGACGCCGCGAAACAGGTGGCGAAGAAACTGCCGTTCAGGAAACGTCCCCCCTGGAGGTGGAACGTCGCGAAGACCCGCGGGCTGATGGCCGGGGCGGTGGGAACGGTATTCCTGCTGCTGGAGATCATCCCCGTCCTCCAGCGGGCGTTGTCCGAGGTGGCACAACGCCTGCTTAGGCGGCGCCAGGTGGAGGTCGCGGAGGACCTGATGCTCCTGCGGTTCGACGATATCCTCAAGGCCCTGGTGGACCAGGCGGACCGGCAGGACCTCGTCCTGGAGAACCATCACGCGCACATCAAGAAACTGACCGCCCGCCGCCGCGCCCGGCAACTCGAGGCCAAAGAGACCAAGACGCTGCGGTAGGACAACAACGAAACACCCGTTTCGCTGGACGGGCTCACATCCGAACCCTGATGGGCCGCACACGGATCCCGGGCTCCGGCCGCGGAAATCCCCGCTTCTTGTACCCCTCGTGAAAACTATTAACATCGAATTCATTAACCGGACCCGCGTCGCCGCGGGCCGTTCGGTCATCGCAGCCGACACGCACAACTACACCGAGGAGACGCCATGAACACTCAGCAAATGGACCGGATGCGCAACGGCCAGGGATTCGTCGCCGCCCTCGACCAGTCCGGCGGCTCCACCCCACGCGCACTGGAGGGCTACGGCATCGGGCCGGAACGCTACTCCACCGAGGAGGAGATGTTCGACCTGGTCCACGCCATGCGCACCCGGGTGATCACCAGCCCGGCCTTCGACTCCCGGCACATCCTGGCCTCGATCCTCTTCGAACGCACCATGGACTCGCAGATCGAGGGCCGCCCGAGCGCCGACTACCTGTGGGAGGTCAAGGGCATCGTCCCCTTCCTCAAGGTGGACAAGGGCTTGGCCGACGAGGAGAACGGTGTCCGCGTCATGAAACCGATGCCCGGCCTCGACGAGCTGCTCGCGCGGGCCGTGCAGGCCAACATTTTCGGCACCAAGATGCGTTCGGTGATCCTCCGCGCCGACCCCGAGGGGGTACGAACCATCGTCGACCAGCAGTTCGAGGTCGCGCAGCGGATCCTCGACGCGGGTCTGGTGCCGATCATCGAACCCGAGGTGGACATCCACGCCCCGGACAAGGCCGAGGCCGAGCAGCTGCTCCTCAAGGACCTCACCGGGCACATCGACGCCCTGCCCGAGGGCCGCGAGGTCATGCTGAAACTGACCATCCCCACCGTCGACGGCCTGTACTCCGGTCTCATCGCCCACCCGCGGGTGGCGCGGGTGGTGGCGCTGTCCGGCGGCTACAGCCGCGAGGAGGCCGACGAGCACCTGGCACGCAACCCCGGTCTCATCGCCAGCTTCTCCCGCGCCCTGCTCGCGGGCCTGCGCGACGACCAGACCAAGGAGGAGTTCGACTCCACGCTCGCAGCCTCCATAGCGGAGATCTACGCGGCCAGCATCACCTGAGGAACCCCACCCGGCGGGGTCAGGCCGGGTCACGTGCGGCCGCGGCCACCAGGGTCGCGGCCGCGATGAAGATCCCGGCTGCCAGCAGCAGCGCGACGCGGAAACCGGACGGGGAGGCATCGGCCGCGACCACGCCACCCAGGACGGCGACGCCGACGACGCTGCCGGTCTGCCGCGCCGCGTTCACGACCCCTCCGGCCGTTCCCG
>ERZ773022.1769-NODE-1769-length-13848-cov-12.757051_pt1 | contig 13848 bp, 9 predicted proteins | sample MGYA00580839_ERZ773022 | MGnify/ENA primary metagenome ERZ773022 (study PRJEB29015, sample SAMEA2738020) | human oral metagenome | biome: human oral; feature: human-associated habitat; material: dental | place: China | collected 2044 ... | reverse complement strand
TACTTCCTATGCTTTAATGAGCTTCACTGTCAGTCAGTTAGAGATAAAAACCTGGCTAGATGTTTTTATCTTGATTCCTTTAATTATAACTGGTTTACAGCTACTTATCACTGAAAAGAAATTCCTATTGTACTTTACAAGTCTGTCAATCTTATTTATCCAAAACTATTATTTTGGCTATATGACAGTATTGTTTCTTATTTTCTGGTATCTCTGTCAAATTTCGTGGAACTTTAAGACTCGAAAATCATCTGTTCTTGATTTCATAGTTATCTCCTTTTTAGCTGGTATGGCTAGTTTGATTCTGACTCTTCCTACTCTATTTGATTTACAGACACATGGAGAAAAATTAACTGAAGTTACAAAGTTTCAAACTGAAAGTAGCTGGTATCTTGATCTCTTTGCTAAGCAATTCATTGGTTCCTTTGACACAACAAAGTATGGGGCTATCCCAATGATTTTTGTTGGACTGCTTCCCTTTATTTTAACTATTTTATTTTTTACGCTGAAATCTATTAAGTTTCACGTGAAACTTATCTATGCAATCTTCTTTACATTTTTAATTAAAAGCTTTTATATAGAAGCTCTTGATTTATTTTGGCAAGGCATGCATACTCCAAACATGTTTTTACATCGCTATGCTTGGATTTTCTCTACCTTGTTAATTTACACAGCAGCGGAAGTCTTAAATCGTCTAAGAGAAATTAAAATCTGGAACTTTTTAGTTTCGCTTTTTCTTGTAGTAACAGGATTTTTAGCTACCATCTATCTAAAATCGCATTATTCTTTTTTAACAGATTTGAATATTCTGCTTACTCTTGAATTTTTGGTTGTCTATTCGCTTTTACTCCTTGCATTTATCAAAAAGTTTATCTCTGTAAATCTATTTGCCATTCTAATCTCTTTATTTATAATGGTTGAAATAAGTTTAAATGCTTCATCTCAAATGGACGGAATTGCAAAAGAATGGGGATTTGCTTCTCGAAGTGCATATAGTAGAGATATCCCAGCTATGGAATCTTTCTCAACATATATTGAGGATCCATTTACTCGTACTGAGAAACTACAAACTCAGACAGGGAATGATAGTATGAAATTTAACTACAATGGAATATCTCAATTTTCATCTGTTCGAAATCGTTCAGCAAGCTCTACTTTGGATAAACTTGGGTTTAAATCCTCTGGGACTAATCTCAATCTCCGCTATGCAAATAATAGTATTTTGGCTGATAGTTTATTTGGTATCCAGTACAATATCTCAGACAGTCCTATTGATAAGTATGGTTTTAAAGATATCTATCAAAAAGATAATCTTACCCTATATGAAAATCAATACTCTCTTCCGATTGCATTTGCTAGTCAATCTGTTTACAATGATGTCAAGTTCACTGAACACACTCTAGATAATCAGGCCTCGTTTTTAAATCAACTTGCTAATGTCAATTTTGATTATTTTTCTCCAATACCTTATGAAAAAACTGAAAATACTGATGATTTGATTAGTATTAAAAGTTCTTCAAATGAGGATGCAGCAATCCAGTATCAAATTGAAGTACCAGAAAACAGCCAAGTTTATCTTTCTTTCACAAACCTTCACTTTTCTAATGACAAACAAAAGAAGGTTGACATTCTTGTAAATGGTGAAAAAAAGATTTTTACAACTGATAATGCCTTCTCCTTCTTTAATCTAGGCTATACAAAAGAGAAAAAAACTTTCAATATTCATGTTAGTTTTCCTGGAAATTCACAAGTATCATTTGAATCTCCTACCTTCTACCGTTTAGATACCCAAACTTTAACTGAGGCAATTCAAAAAATTAAAGAACAACCAGTAACGGTATCGACTTCTAAAAACAAGGTTTTTGCTAGATATGATGTTAAACAAGATACGTCCATTTTCTTCACCATTCCTTATGACAAAGGTTGGTCTGCCTACCAAGATGGTAAGAAAATAGAAATTAAACAAGCTCAAACTGGCTTTATGAAAGTTGACGTTCCTAAGGGGAAAGGAACTATTACACTTTCCTTTATTCCCAATGGGTTTATTACTGGAGCAATCTGTTCCCTTACTTCTCTCTTACTATTTGTAATCTATCATCACAGACGAAAGTCATCTAAGGCATAAAAAAATCGACCAGTTAATCGGTCGATTTTTTTAATCTCCTTCCATTTTCTTAGGTTGATAGGCTAGCATACCTAAACCAATAAATAGTACTAATATCACAGCAAGGAAAATAACTTGGTGATGAATATTTCCTGTCATAGAGATTGTTTGTCGTAATCCCGAAACTGAATAACTCATTGGTAACCAAGGATTAATAGCTCTAAAGAAATCATTTGTCAAAGCAAGTGGATAAGTACCTGCACTTGATGCCAACTGTAATAGAAGCAAAATAAGAGAGAAAAAAGCTCCTATACGGCTATTCCATGTTGTTAATGCAGTTACCATAGACATAAATGTTAAGCTTGCGATAATAATTAAGAACAAGGTTCTCATTTCATGATTTGCTGTTAGACCAATAAGATGAACGCCACCATAGACTAAGACAGCGGCTAAAACAGCTATAACTCCATTTATCTCAAAGCGAGATTTGAACCAAGCCCAGCGAGTTTCAGGATGACGACCTGAAGGTAATTTAGCAAAAATCATATTTGTTGATAATGCAGCGACAAAGAGAGCGACTGATATCATATAAGGAGCCATAGCAATCCCATTTACAGGAACTTGATCATTATCTGTCTTTGAAAGACTTAAGGGTTCCGTTAATGTTTCTGCATTTTTTGACTCTGTTGATGCTGATTTTAGTTGATTGCTAGCACTTCTTAAGCCTTGTCCTAGATCAGTAGTTCCTACTTGTAAACTTTCAATACCAGCAGTTAAAGTTGCTCCACCTTCAGCTAATTTTCCAGCACCATCTGCAATTTTTGCTGCTCCATTTCCTAATTGAGAACTAGCTGAAAGCAATTGACTTGATTTATCTGTTAATTGACTTGAACCAAGCTGTATTTTATCAAGTCCTGCAATTAATTCCGGACTCTTGCTATTTAATTGGTTAGAACCAGATGATAGTTTTTCAATACCTGTTACTAATTCTGGAGTTTTCCCAGCTAGAGTATCCAAACCAGTTGTCAATTTTGAAGAGTTTTCTGTCAACTTGGTTGAGCCAGAAACCAATTGATCCAAACTTGTTGTTAAAGTTGTATTCTTTTCACTTAGTTGATTTACACCTAAAGAAATAGTATCCAATCCTTTAGTATACGCATTAACTCCATTTTCAATTGATTGACTTCCGGGAACTAACTGATTATCTACAGCATTTTGCAACTGTGTAAATCCACTTGACATAGATGTCAAGGAACTAGACGCTATAGGTAAAAGTTGATTTGCTTTAGTCTGTAAAGTAGAAAGATTAGAGACTGGTTGGTTTATACTTCCTAAATTTTCTTTTAAATCTCCTGCCGTCGTTAAAATTGCTTTTGCTGACTCTATCGTAGAATTAGAATTATTTGAAACAGCTTCAGTCAATTCTTTTTTCTGAGTTTCAGTGAGAGATTGATAAGTTGCTGTTGCTTGAAGATTTGTAAGAGTTTTCTCTTGCTCTGCTTGACTATTAGTCACAATAGTTTGAGCAAGAGTCGTTATATTTGTTAAGTCATTAGATATTGTATTTTTAAGATCAGTATTATCTGAAACTGTAACTGATTGGAGAGCCTTATTCAACTCATCTAAACTGCTTGCTAACTGTGTTATATCCTCTTTCTGTTGAGATGAAGTATTTAATTGTGTGGATATTTTTTTGATTCCTTTATTTAATTGAGTAATACCGTCTCTCAATGTATCTGATTGACTTGATAGTTGGTTTGTACCAACAGATAATTTGTCAACTCCGCTTGTATAGGCATTGACACCAACCGAAAATTGACTGAGACCTGAATTGAGTTGTGAAACTCCACCAGCATATGACTTCATCCCTGTATTTAACTGGTTGACACCTGCAACTAATTCTGGAGTTTTCGAAGATAATTGATTAAGTCCTGTGTCAACCTGTGAAACCGCACTTGTATAGTTCTGTAAACCATCATTAAATGTTCCTAAGCCACTATTCAGTTGCTTTACTCCTGTGACATACGTTGTCAACCCTTTTGTAAATTGATCTGTTCCATCCGAAAAGGTTAAACTTGAGCTAGCTAAAGTAGCAAGATTTGAAGACAATGTCTGACTTCCTACAGCTAACTGACTGGCCCCGTTAGCCAATTGTTCACTTCCATCGGCTGCCTTCGTTAAACCGGATTTTAAATCACCCATCTTTTGAAATAAAGCTTTCGTATAGGATTCGGTTACATTAGCAGAAACATTCTGTTTTAACTGTGTCATCGCAGAATCGCTCATCTTGCTGGCAATAAAACTATGACCACTTGAAGTCTGATAATCGATTTGCATTTGCTCTGGATGATTCGTTAAAATAGAAGCTGCTTTTTCAGATAAATCACTTGGTAAAGTCACTACCATATAGTAATCGCCATCTTCCAATCCCTTCTTTCCTTCATCTTCATCTACAAAATGAAAATCCAATGATTTATTTTGCTCTAAATTAGACACCATGTCTTTTCCTATAGACATGGTATTACCATTATAGGAAGCTTCTTTATCATTATTGACAACTGCCACAGGTAAGTCAGACAATTGACCATATGGATCCCACATTGATGACAAAAATATGACATTGTACAGAGCGGGAATAAGAGAAATCCCTATCATGACAATAATAAAGTTTGGTTTTTTAAAAATTGCTTTCCATTCTTTAAACATAGTTTCTCCTTTTTTAAACACATTGTCTAAAATTTTGATATAATAGATTATACAATAAAAAATATAAATTACAAGATAAAAAAATCAATTTTTAGACACATAGTCTAATTTGTTTATAAGGAGGAAATATGCAAGAAAGTAACAAACGCTTAAAAACAAAGCGAACTATTGAAAATGCTATGGTACAACTACTGATAGAACAGCCATTTGATCAAATTTCTACTGTCAAGTTAGCAAAAAAAGCCGGAATTAGTCGTTCCAGCTTCTATACTCACTATAAGGATAAGTATGATATGATTGAGCACTATCAAAGCAAGCTATTCCATACATTTGAATATATTTTTCAAAAACATGCTCATCACAAAAGAGACGCTATTTTAGAAGTCTTTGAATATCTAGAATCAGAACCACTTCTGGCTGCCCTTCTTTCTGAAAATGGGACTAAAGAAATCCAAAATTTCTTACGAAATAAACTTCATATCATGCTCAGTACGGATTTACAAAAACGCTTTATGCAACTAAATCTAAATACCACTGAATTAGAATATAGTAGTATTTATCTAACTCACGCACTTTTTGGTGTTTGCCAAACTTGGATTGCACATGGAAAAAAAGAAAGTCCTCAAGAAATAACAGACTTCCTTATGAAGATGCTTGGTGATATAAATTGATACAAAAAAGGGAACAACACTATGTTCCCTTTTATCTATACTCCGCCAGTAGGACTCGAACCTACGACATCATGATTAACAGTCATGCGCTACTACCAACTGAGCTATGGCGGATAAAATAGTCCGTACGGGATTCGAACCCGTGTTACCGCCGTGAAAAGGCGGTGTCTTAACCCCTTGACCAACGGACCTTCTATCTGTAGCAGATATAACCATTATATCAATTTCTTGCTAATTGTCAATTACTTTTGAGATTTTTTCTCTAGAATATCTTTTAATTTTCTAATTTTTAATCTTGAAATAGGACAACGATGGTCTTCATAGAAAACAATTTCTAAGTTTTTTCGATCAATTTCTCTGATATTGCCTATATTTACCAAAAATGACTTGTGAGGAGAATAAAATCTCTGAGTATGTTTGTCCTTTTCCTGAATATCTGTCATGGTACCGTAAAACTCTTTGGCAAAATTCTTACCAATAATGCGCAATTTATGAGAAACTCCTGTCGTTTCAATATACAGAATGTCATGGTAAGGAATTTTTAAATCATTTCCCTTGTAATTGTAGTCAAAATAATCTACCACATCTTCATTTTCAAGTAACATACTCTTCGTGTAGAAGATATTCTGCTCAATTCTCTTTTTAAATAACTCATCATTGATATCCTTATCAACAAAATCTAGGGCTGATACCTGGTATTTATAGGTTAGAGTCGCAAACTCTGATCGACTGGTGATAAAGACGATAATAGCATAAGGATTGTGATGACGAATAAACTGGGCAACTTCAAACCCTTTTTTCTCAATCCCATGAATATCAATATCTAGAAAATAAAGCTGGTTTACTTCATCATTTTCGATATATTCCTTAAACTCACGGACTTTTCCCGTTGTCTTGTATGATATTGGAATATTCGATTCTTTCGAAATTTCATCCAATATTCTCTCTAGTCTCACTTGATGTTCAATAACATCTTCTAAAATTAAAACTTTCATTCAAATTCCCTCTTAAATCTAATAATTTGTCTAAATGTACTGCCTTCCATCTCTGTTTCTAAAATAATATTATTGTACTTATCTAATAGTTCTTTCACATTATTTAATCCTACTCCGCGATTTCTTCCCTTAGTGGAGAATCCTAAAGCAAATAGATCTCCTGAAGGAGTCATCGTCATTTTACATGAATTCTGAATCACAATAACTGTTTCAGTTTCCATCTTAATAACTGCTACTTCCATCTGCTTTTTATAACTATCAGCCGATCCTTCGACAGCATTGTTCAATAAAACGCTCATGATACGAACCAAATCCAATAGTTCAATTGGGAGCTTAGTAATCGTATCTTTTACTTCCAGTGTAAACTCTACACCATTATTTCGAGCATAAACAATTGACTGAGCAACCAAACTTCGTAAAGCTGAATCTTCTATGTTGTTCAAATCAAAGTAAGTATACTTATCTGAACGGAGTTTGTGATTAGCTTTAACCAAAACTTCATTGTAAACTCTGTCAATTTCCTGTAAATTACCACTGTCAATTGCCATCTGCATGCTGACAAGCATCCCAGCGTAGTCATGTCTAAACCCACGTATTTCATTATACAAAGCAACAATTTCATCTGTGTAGTTTTGTAAATGTTTCTGTTCAAATTTCTTCTGCTTCAAAGCAATCTCTTTCTCCATTTGTTCTTTATGAGAATTCATTGCAAAGAAAGTCAAAAGTAAAGAGATAAAGACAATAGATGATAAAATACTTCCAAAACTATTCAAATGTTTAATCGTACTTACCATATCTGAAACGAAAGATACAATATGTAGCAATAGTAAAGCAAAAAATACTTTTTTCAAGAAAGGATAGAGATAATCTTTGTCAAAATAGTTTAGTTCCAAATGGAAATAAGTAATAATTTTTTTGATTGAAAAATAAGTTAGTAATAGAACTATAAAATAGAAAATTTCTTCATGCTGGGATACTAAATAATCTCCTATAATTGAAGATAACGTTACAGATATAAAAGTATGGGTACCATTATATAACAAAGATAATAGTATACTAATAAAAATTCCTTTGTATGTTTCATATATCTTAAATTTTCTTAAATAAAAATATATAACTAATGGAAATAAAAATTTAACTAAACTAAAACCACCTCTATATATCATACTAGCAACTTCTTCAAGTATAAAAACTGATATACCTGTGTAGCATAAAAAAACTATATGCTCTTTTTTAGTTATTTTACAAATCCGTTCATAACTTTTGCTAACGATAAAAAAATAAACAATAACTATCCCAAATCCAAATAAATTCATTACTCTTTCCCCTTATTTCATTACTTTTTTCTTGGGAAAATAAAATCACGGAGGTATTTTGATATCCTACTATCCCCACCTCGAATCTCCTGCAAGTCTTTTTCCTTCAAGTCTAAAAACTGCTCCAATTTAACTGTGTTTTTCATAATAAAATCTCCTAAAGTGTTTTTTCCTGTAAGCTAACTTACAAAAACTATTATACAAAATAGAATTTCATTGTAGACAAAATTCTCTCAACTGTCATTTTTTTCTCCCCAAGTGTACTTTTTTAAGAAAAAAGCCGGGAAAATTCCCAGCTTTGCTACTATATTGATCCCAGCAGGATTCGAACCTGCGACCGTTCGCTTAGAAGGCGAATGCTCTATCCAGCTGAGCTATGAGACCTAATACAGCTATTCTACCAAAAATCCAATTGAAAGTCAATTTTCTATTTATGATAGGGTGATCCCTGCTGAATCGTAAAAGCCCGATAGATTTGTTCAACAAGGACTAGTCTCATTAACTGATGAGGCAAGGTTAAGCGACCAAAACTAACAGAAAGATTGGCTCTTTTTTTTACATCCTGTGCTAACCCCAGACTCCCTCCAATAATAAAGGTAAGAGTAGAAAATCCTTTTATAGAAGCTTCTTCTAGCTGCTTACTAAATTCTTCTGAGGAGAAAGTTCTCCCTTCGATAGCCAACGCAATAACAAAATCACGGTCACCAACTTTTGATAAAATTCTCTGACCTTCTATTTCTAAAATCTTTTGATTTTCTGACTCACTGGCCCTATCTGGTGTTTTTTCATCTGCTAGCTCAATCATTTCAAGCTTAGCAAATCGAGAAATTCGTTTTGAATACTCTGCGATACCATCTTTTAAATACTTTTCTTTCAGTTTCCCAACTGTTACAACTTTAATTTTCATGACTCTATTCTAACATATTCTCTATTTTTTCACATCTTATTCACAAAATAAAAGGTTAATTTTAGCCGAGAAAACCACAGATTTTTGAAAGTTATCCACAATCTGTGAAAAACTTTTATTTTTAAGTTATAATTAAGCTAGTCAGTTTATACTTTCATTAATTTAAAACATATGGAGGCAAATATGAAACATCTCAAAACATTTTACAAAAAATGGTTTCAATTATTAGTCGTTATCGTCATTAGCTTTATTAGTGGAGCCTTGGGGAGTTTTTCAATAAACCAACTAACTCAGAAAAGTACTGTAAGTAACTCCAACAACAATAGTACTATTACACAGACTGCCTATAAGAACGAAAATTCAACAACACAGGCTGTTAACAAAGTAAAAGACGCTGTTGTTTCTGTTATTACTTATTCAGCTAACAGACAAAATAGCGTATTTGGCAATGATGATACAGATACAGATTCTCAGCAAATCTCTAGTGAAGGATCTGGGGTTATTTATAAAAAGAATGACAAAGAAGCTTATATTGTCACCAACAATCACGTTATAAATGGTGCCAGCAAAGTAGATATTCGTTTGTCAGATGGAACTAAGGTACCTGGAGAAATCGTCGGAGCTGACACTTTCTCTGATATTGCTGTCGTCAAAATATCTTCAGAAAAAGTGACAACAGTAGCGGAATTTGGTGATTCTAGTCAGTTAACCGTAGGAGAAACTGCTATTGCTATCGGTAGCCCGTTAGGTTCTGAATATGCTAATACTGTCACTCAAGGTATCATATCTAGTCTCAATCGAAATGTATCTTTAAAATCTGAAGATGGACAAGCCATTTCTACAAAAGCCATCCAAACTGATACTGCTATTAACCCAGGTAACTCTGGTGGCCCACTAATCAATATTCAAGGACAGGTTATCGGAATTACCTCAAGTAAAATTGCCACAAATGGAGGAACATCTGTAGAAGGTCTTGGTTTTGCAATCCCTGCAAATGATGCTATCAATATTATTGAACAATTGGAAAAGAACGGAAAAGTGACTCGTCCAGCTTTGGGAATTCAAATGGTCAATCTCTCAAATATTAATACAAGTGATATTAGAAGACTGAATATTCCAAGCAGTGTAACATCTGGTGTAGTTGTTCGTTCTGTGCAAAGTAATATGCCTGCAAATGGTCACCTTGAAAAATACGATGTTATTACCAAAGTTGACGACAAGGAGATTTCTTCGTCAACAGATTTACAGAGTGCTCTTTACAACCATTCTATTGGAGACACCATTAAAATAACTTACTATCGTAACGGTAAAGAAGAAACTACATCTATTAAACTTGACAAGAGTTCAGGTGATTTAGAATCTTAATTGACATCAGTGTAAAGAAAACTTTACATATAATAAAAGATATGTTAGTGTAGAATCATGGAAAAATTTGAAATGATTTCTATCTCGGAAATACAAAAAAATCCCTATCAACCTCGAAAAGAATTTGATAGAGAAAAACTAGATGAACTAGCACAGTCTATCAAAGAAAATGGGGTCATTCAACCGATTATTGTTCGTCAATCTCCTGTTATTGGTTATGAAATCCTTGCAGGAGAGAGACGCTATCGGGCTTCACTTTTAGCTGGTCTAACGTCTATCCCAGCTGTTGTTAAACAGCTTTCAGATCAAGAGATGATGGTCCAGTCCATCATTGAAAATTTACAGAGAGAAAATTTAAACCCAATAGAAGAAGCACGCGCCTATGAATCTCTTGTAGAGAAAGGATTTACTCATGCTGAAATTGCAGATAAAATGGGCAAGTCTCGTCCTTATATCAGCAACTCCATTCGTTTGCTTTCCTTACCAGAACAGATTATCTCAGAAGTAGAAAATGGCAAACTATCACAAGCTCATGCGCGTTCTCTAGTTGGGTTGAATAAGGAACAACAAGTCTATTTCTTTCAACGGATTATAGAGGAAGACATTTCTGTAAGGAAGTTAGAAGCTCTTCTGACAGAGAAAAAACAAAAGAGACAGCAAAAAAATGATCATTTCATACAAAATGAAGAAGAACTGTTAAAAAAACTACTCGGATTAGATGTAGAAATCAAATTGTCTAAAAAAGACAATGGAAAAATCATTATTTCTTTTTCAAATCAAGAAGAATACAGTAGAATTATTAACAGCCTGAAATAAGGCTGTTCTTTTATTTTCTTATCTCACAAGGTTATCCACTATTTTTTTCAATAAAAAGCTTAATAAATCAACAGTTTCTGATTTTATCCCCAACCTGTGGATAAAACTTGATAACATTGTGGATTATTTTTCACAGCTTGTGGAAAATTCTTACTATCTATGGTAAAATAAGTCTAGCATTAAACTTTTAAATAGTAAAGGAGGAGAAAGGATTGAAAGAAAAACAATTTTGGAATCGTATATTAGAATTTGCTCAAGAAAGACTGACTCGATCCATGTATGATTTCTATGCTATTCAAGCTGAACTCATCAAGGTAGAGGAAAATGTTGCCACTATATTTTTACCACGATCTGAAATGGAAATGGTCTGGGAAAAACAACTAAAAGATATTATTGTAGTTGCTGGATTTGAAATTTATGACGCTGAAATAACTCCCCACTATATTTTCATCAAACCTCAAGATACGACTATCTCACAAGCTGAAGAAGCTCCAAATTCAACTCTTTATGACTATAGTCCAAAGTTAGCATCTATTCCTTATTCGGATACTGGGTTAAAAGAAAAGTATACCTTTGATAATTTTATTCAGGGGGATGGAAATGTCTGGGCAGTATCAGCAGCTTTGGCTGTCTCTGAAGATTTGGCCTTAACCTATAATCCTCTTTTTATCTATGGAGGACCTGGGCTTGGTAAGACTCACTTACTCAATGCCATTGGGAATGAGATTTTGAAAAATATTCCTGATGCGCGTGTTAAGTATATTCCTGCTGAAAGCTTTATCAACGACTTTCTTGAACATCTAAGACTGGGTGAAATGGAAAAGTTCAAAAAAACTTACCGTAGTCTTGATCTCTTGTTAATTGATGATATCCAATCGCTGAGTGGAAAAAAAGTTGCAACTCAAGAAGAATTTTTCAATACTTTCAATGTTCTCCATAGCAATCAAAAACAAATTGTTCTGACTAGTGATCGTAGTCCTAAACACTTAGAAGGCCTTGAAGAACGGCTTGTCACGCGCTTTAGCTGGGGCTTGACGCAAAACATCACACCACCTGACTTTGAAACACGTATTGCCATTTTACAAAGTAAAACAGAGCATTTAGACTACAATTTCCAAAGTGATACCCTAGAATACCTAGCTGGGCAATTTGATTCAAACGTCCGAGAACTTGAAGGAGCAATCAACGACATCACTTTAATTGCCAGAGTGAAGAAGATTAAGGATATCACTATCGATATCGCTGCAGAAGCCATTAGAGCTCGCAAACAAGATGTTAGCCAAATGCTCGTCATCCCAATTGATAAAATCCAAAATGAAGTTGGTAACTTTTATGGTGTCAGTGTCAAAGAAATGAAGGGAAGTAGACGCCTTCAAAATATTGTTTTAGCCCGTCAAGTAGCTATGTATTTATCTAGAGAACTAACAGATAATAGTCTTCCAAAAATTGGGAAGGAATTTGGTGGAAAAGATCACACAACAGTCATTCATGCCCATGCTAAAATTAAATCTTTGATTGATGAAGACGATAATTTACGTTTAGAAATTGAATCAATCAAAAAGAAAATCAAATAACTTGTGGATAACTTTTGCTTTTTTATCTTTTTTATCCACATTTTTTAAACAAGCTAAAAAACTTGATATGACTTGTTTAAAGTCTGTTTTCCACAGATTTCACAGACTCTATTATTACTATTATCCTTCTAATACTAAAAATAAATAAAGGAGAATCCATGATTCATTTTTCAATTAATAAAAATTTATTTCTACAAGCATTAAATACTACTAAGAGAGCTATTAGTTCTAAAAATGCTATTCCTATTTTATCAACTGTCAAAATTGACGTGACCAATGAAGGTGTTACTTTAATTGGTTCAAATGGTCAAATTTCAATTGAAAATTTTATTTCTCAAAAAAATGAAGATGCTGGTTTGTTAATTACTTCTTTAGGTTCAATTCTTCTTGAAGCTTCTTTCTTTATCAATGTTGTATCTAGTCTACCTGATGTGACTCTTGATTTTAAAGAAATTGAACAAAATCAAATTGTTTTAACCAGCGGCAAATCAGAAATTACCCTAAAAGGAAAAGATAGCGAACAATATCCACGAATCCAAGAAATTTCAGCAAGCACTCCTTTGGTTCTTGAAACAAAATTACTCAAGAAAATTATCAATGAAACAGCCTTTGCTGCAAGTACACAAGAGAGTCGTCCAATTTTAACAGGTGTTCATTTTGTATTAAGTCAACACAAGGAGCTAAAAACAGTGGCAACAGACTCTCATCGTCTAAGCCAGAAAAAATTAACGCTTGAGAAAAATAGTGATGATTTTGATGTTGTCATTCCTAGCCGTTCTCTACGCGAATTTTCAGCGGTATTTACAGATGATATTGAAACTGTAGAGATTTTCTTTGCAAATAATCAAATCCTCTTTAGAAGCGAAAATATTAGCTTCTACACTCGTCTCCTAGAAGGAAACTATCCTGATACAGATCGTTTGATTCCAACAGACTTTAACACTACAATTACTTTTGATGTGGTAAATTTACGCCAGTCAATGGAGCGTGCTCGTCTCTTATCAAGTGCGACTCAAAATGGTACTGTGAAGCTTGAAATTAAAGGTGGAGTTGTTAGCGCCCATGTTCACTCTCCAGAAGTTGGTAAAGTAAACGAAGAAATCGATACTGAGCAGGTGACTGGGGACGATTTGACTATTAGTTTCAACCCAACTTACTTGATTGATTCCCTCAAGGCTTTAAATAGTGAAAAAGTGACCATTAGCTTTATCTCAGCTGTTCGTCCATTTACTCTTGTGCCAGCAGATACTGACGAAGATTTCATGCAGCTCATCACACCAGTTCGTACAAATTAAGTTAAAGAGGTTGAGCCTAGCTCGCCTCTTTTATGATATAATCGAAAAAGAAAAGGAGAGTAGTATGTATCAAGTTGGAAATTTTGTTGAGATGAAAAA
>ERZ773022.1768-NODE-1768-length-13851-cov-16.677008_pt1 | contig 13851 bp, 15 predicted proteins | sample MGYA00580839_ERZ773022 | MGnify/ENA primary metagenome ERZ773022 (study PRJEB29015, sample SAMEA2738020) | human oral metagenome | biome: human oral; feature: human-associated habitat; material: dental | place: China | collected 2044 ... | reverse complement strand
CGGACCCGTTCACCATCAACGATGCCGCTAAGTACTCGATCACCGAGTTCCTTCCCTCAATGACCGCCGATTGCCTGTCTCAGTACCAGGAGACGCCGTAGCTGCCACTCTCTCACACATCCAGGAGCCCGGTCATCCCGGATCAGCAGGTACCGTGGAAGCATGAGAACCCTTCTGAGACTCGTTGTGGGGGCAATCGCAACAGCAGCTGCTGTCTGGCTCATCCCAGGAATCCGCGTGGTCGCCGCAACCGATCAGCAGTACGTCCTGACCCTACTCGGGGTGGCTGCGATCATGGGGGTGGTGAACGCCGTCATCAAGCCGTTCACCCAGGTATTGTCCTTCTGTCTCGTGGTACTCACCTTCGGTCTTTTCCTACTGGTGATCAACGCCGCCATGCTGTCACTGACCGCTTGGGCAGCCCAACAACTCGGCATCGGCTTCTTCATCGACGGGTTCTGGCCAGCACTGTGGGGAAGCATCGTCATAAGTGTCGTGACCTCCCTGCTGGGCAGCATCCTCAGTTCTGAAAGAAATTGATGGCACCCGTTGGGCAACCGGCACGAACGTGCAGTAAACTTCCCAAGTCCCCCGTGGGATACCTTCGGGACGTAGCGTAGTGGCTAGCGCGCCTGCTTTGGGAGCAGGAGATCGCAGGTTCGAGTCCTGTCGTCCCGACCACACTCATCTTGTTCGAACACGCGCCCTCGGAGTTCCGCTCCGGGGGCGTTTTCGCCGATGTAACGGGGGTGAGAGACACATCACCCGAACCAACAGCCACCTCGACAGACGCGGCTCCGTCAGCCATGTTTTCGCCCTCTTCGACTGGTTTCGCGTTGCTACGTGACCTCAGTGACCCACCCACGGCACAGCGGGCCGCCTGGTGGAGTCGGGTCACGATCTCCCGCGACTCAGCAACGGGATGAAGGGTGCGCTGGTCGTCATCGAGCCAGATCTGGGCATAGAAAGCAGTCAGAAGTTTGCGTTTCACCACCGGACTGGCCAGCTCATAGAACCTACCGGGGTCAGCCAGAAGGTCGAGGTAGGCCAGCACGGTATCGGCTTCACGACGCAACTGTTCATCGGTGCACTCCAGCTGCTGCCGAAGCACAGCTCGACGCATCTGAAGATCACGAAGCCTTTTACGTAGCTTCTTGCCGACCAGCCCACCGTCGGCGGCCAAGTCCAACAATCGTTCCTCCTTGACATCCAACCGGCCCAGTTCCTTCTTCAACCGCCGCTTGGTTTCCTGCTCCGTGGCCTGCTGATGCTCCAAACTATCTGCCACCCGCTGCCGCAGCGCTGCAACCTCCTCAATGGGGATGCGTAGCGTAGCGACCTCACGCGCCAAGGCGTCTTCAATTTCTGCGACTGGCAGGTGCGGCAAACCACAACCAGCACGATTGGTGCAGGTGTAGTACTCATACACCCGCCCAGCACGATTGACCGGCCGCGAATAGATCAACTGACTATTTCGTCCAGCCTCGTAGCAACGACCGCACTGCATCAAGCCGCGCAGAAAATGGCTGTGGCGGCAGTCCCGCTGGTTACGGTGATGCCGCACTTCCAGGACTCGCTGCACCCGCTCAAACAACTCCGGGCTGATCAAGGCCTCGTGGCGGCCGGGATAAATTTCTCCCTTGAACGTCACCTTCCCGATGTAATACGGATCACGCAGAATCACCGCCAACTGACTACGCGACAACGACCGCTGCGGCCAACGACTCGTCTGCCGAGTGGTCAGTCCTTGCCGTTCTAGAGCATCGGTAAGTGCCGTCAGGCTGTACTCTCCCGTGGCGTACTGCTCAAACGCCCACCGAATCAGCGGCGCGCGTTCCGGGTCGATATCAATGGTGTTGACCAACCGCCCGTCGAAGTCCTTGCGCACATTCAAGTAACCAAGTTTGGCCCGCCCGGTCGTGCCGCCGTTCTGGGCCTTGTGATGCATCTTGTTCGAGATGTCCTCGCCGCTTTGCCGGACCTGTACCTCGTTCATGATGTCAGTGATGGCCTCCATGGCATCAGCCATGTACCCCTCGCCGAACTCTTCCTTGGCAGAGATGAGCTTGACGCCCATGGCGGCCAGGACGCGCTTGGCGATGGCGGCATCGGTGTAGTTACGGAACGCGCGGGAGCGCATATAGATCACCACGTAGCCGATTTGCGGGGTGGCTTCGACGTAGCGCAGCAGCTCGCGGAAAACCGGGCGTTTGGCGATGGACTGGGCAGAGTTGCCTGGTTCGACGAACTCGCGGGCGATAGGTGCGTTCAGGCGACGACAGCGCTTCGTACCGACCTCACGCTGAGTGGCGATGGAGTTACCGTCCTCGTCGATGTCGATGGCGGTGTTCATCTGCCGGGCTGTCGACACCCGCAGGTACAGCACCGCCTCCGACCCCTCGGGGATATCGCCGCTGGTCAGGGGAACAACGCCGTCCAGACCCAGGAGTTGGTTGAAGTCCCCGAGGGAGGTTCGGCGTCGTCGTTTGGGCGTCGTCGTGATGGGTCTGGGTGGGCTGCTTGGTGACATGTGGCGTTCTCCTTTCTGCCTGATTGTGACTCATATCCTTCTTCTATTGACGCTCTCTTGGACGAAAAAGTCCAGCCCCCGCAGGGCGAGCAATGATTTCCGGTAGCCAGCGGCAAGTAAATTGCCCTGGGTATAGGGAATATCTGCCACCTCGTTCGGCAATGTTATAGATGTCACTGAGGCAACTCCGGGCACCTCCATTCCCTGAATTGAAACTCGGAATTTGTCTGCCAGGATCACTTACTTGCCCAAGCGGCTTATATGTTTTCATAGATAGATACCCCTCCTTTCGAGATGGTTGAGGAATTAGTGTTATCGGGGTTTTGGTTACGGCGGTTCTCGGAGTGTGGGGATGAGCGCCGCTGGGGTGGTGAAGACGAAGAGTCGGTCGGGTAATCTCCGATCGGCGGCGATAGCGGTTTTGAGTCGGGTGATGCGTTCCGGGGTGGGCATGACCCACAGCACCCGCGGGAAGACCTGGTGTTCTTGCTGGGCCTGGCCGGTGTGACGGTAGTCCTCGTAGGCGTGGCATTTACGCATCAGGACGGGAAGTGATTCGCTGGCCAGGTCAACCTCGAGGTACCAGTAGTCGCGGTAGGCGTGGTTGGCGAGGCTGATCATCATGTCAGGCTTGAGGAGGGTGGTCACGCCGTGGGGCGTCAGGTAGGGCCGCCAGGCTTCGGTCTCGATGGCGACCTGGGTGAGGTTGAAACAGCCGGTTCGTTCGGCCTCGACCAGTTGAACGTGGATGTCGGTGATGGTCAGGCTGTGTTGCAGGAACAAAAACGAGGGTTCGTGGAAACGCCGCCGTTTGCCGTCGGCGAGACGCTGCAGTCGCTCCCCCACCACGTCCAGGCACCAGATGAAGGCAGCCGAGCCATGGCGATCGCCGCCGATGCGTCGCTCCAGCCGGGTGAGCAGCCGCAACTTGAGCAGTCGCCCGAGGACGCGGGTGCAGGCCCGAGTGGCAGCAGATTGGGTGGCGTGCGTCGCGAAGTACAGGCGGCGCAGCTGCCCGGTAGTGGCGTAGCGATGGCGGTTGATGAAGTGGAGGATGTTCCAGTCTCGTTGGCTGAGGCGATCCGCAAGCTGATGCAGATCGCAGCGGCTGACGCGAGGCTGCTTGATCATCGGCGCCTCCCCACGGTTCCGGTTCGCAGGCGGTGGATATCACATGCATGATGCATGACAGTCGTCTCCCGTAATGCGGCGATACGCCCCATCCACCGCAGTGATATGCAGCGGTTAACTGCTGCGGTCGGAGTAGCGACCGGACGGGTGAACAGATGGCCCAGACTCAGGCGATAGCTGCTCATGAGACCTCCAGATTGGTGCGCCCAAATGGCTCGTCGTCCACGTCGCTTCGCTGGTTGACCGGCTCGCTGGGTGGTGGTGGCTCGTCGGTCACGCGGCCGTAGCGGGCTTGGCTCTCGGCGATGATGGCTGCCGGCGAGGCACACTGCTTGGGTGGCGGCAGGGTGCGGCCGGAGAACCAACCGGTCTGCTGGCCACGTGAGAGCAGTGAGGCGTAGATCTCGTATGGGCCGAGCTGGGCAAAGTCTTCTGGTGCCAGGGCACCGTCCTTGGCGAGGCTGGCGGCGTCGGCGGTATCGAGGGTGAAGGCGATCTTGTTCCTGGCGTTGGCGTCGATGCTGGCCATGAGTTCGGGCGGCATCTGGCGTCGGAATTGATGCGCTAGGTGCCAGGCGACCTTGAGTGAGCGGGATTGCTCCAGAGCCTCGCCCAGGTCGGCATTGAGATTGAGAAAGTTCTGGGCCTCATCGAGGAACAGCGACACCGGCCGCCGGGCTTCGGGTGGCAGCGCGGCTTGGGCCAGGCTCAGCTGCCACAGCTGGCTGACCACCAACGAGCCCAGCAACGCCGCCGACTGCTCCCCCAGCAGCCCCTTGTTCAGGGTGACGATAAGAACGGTAGGTGTCCGAAACACCTGCGACAGCTGGAACCGGGGACGCGGCTGATCAAGAACCGCCCGCAGCCCGGGACGTAGCACGAACTGGCGCAGCCGGGACATGACCGGCCCGATGGCCTGTCCCTGCTGGGCCGGGCTCAGGGCCTCCCACTGTGCCCAGAATGATCCCAGCCCCACCGGGTCGGTGATTCGCTTAGTCAACGACCGCCGGAATCCGGGATCGGTCAACAACTGGGGCAGCTGAACGATGGTGGCATCGGGCGCGTGCATCAGGGTTAGCAGCGAAGCATGCAGCACGTCCGAGGTACGTGGCCCGAACGCCGAGGGAAACAGCCCCCGGAATAGGGTCAGTAGGCTGTCAGCAACCAGCGGGCGACGTTCTGGCGTCGTGGCCAGCGGATTGATACCCACTGGGTGCTGCAGCATCGGGTCGATCACCACCACGTCGCGGTGGCGCTGGGGCGGCATCAGCGCCAGGGTGTCCATCGCCAAATCGCGCTTGGGGTCGATCAGGACGACGGAACGCCCAGCGGCCAGATCCGCCTTGATCAGGTGCAACAGCAGGGTGCTCTTGCCCGTACCAGTCGGGCCGAGAATATGGGTATGACGGCAGGCATCACCGATCGCGATACCGATCGGCTGGCTGGTACCTGGCGCCGTGCTGGTCGCAAACACACGCTCAGCAGGCGGGTGGTAACAGACAGGTGGCGGGACGAGCTTGGGATGGGCAGCGGGCAACCCGGGCAGTTCGGCCTCGCCCTGCGGCCAGGCCGCGAACGCCAGCGCTTCAGCAGGCGTCAATCGCAACGGCAGCCACAGCGGCACCGACGCATTGTCAATGGCATCCGGTCGATCCGGTACCAGCCGCACCTGGGTGCCACCGCTCTGTAGCTGGCAGAAGGCCGCCAGCACCCGCGAAACGAGCAGACGACGCCGCAACGGGGTGGCCGCCGAGGCACCGATCCGCACCACCGCCCGGAACCGGAACTGGTCGCATTTACCGCGCATCCGAGAACGCACCTCGGCGCTGGCTGGCTGCGGACCGTAAAAGAGTTTGCGCCACAACGGCATCGTCGGGTCCTCCGTGGCTGCGGTGATGATCTCCGGCGCCAGCGCCGCACCCAGCACCACCTGCACCACCAGTACGTCATTGGTAGCGGTGGCACTGGCCAGGGCCGCCAGCAGCGCCGTCACCATCTGTTCGCTGCCGTCCAGCGCCAAAGCCAATGAGCGCTGTCTGATCTGCACCCGCCCGCAGCGGGCAACCTCCGATCGCGGCCGCTTCAGGTCGGTGACAACAACACCGGGAATGAGCGGTGCGAGCAGACTCTCGATCTCCAACACATCCGCGGCCTCGGCGCCCAGCAGGTACCGCACTCGTCCGGCTTCGGCCCGCGCCTCCCACACCACCGCACCGCGCCGGTCATCGCTGGCCAGTCGCGTGAGCAAACCCACCGACCCGGCCATCGACAGCGGGCGTGGCCAATGAATCTGCCGCCAGCTGATCATGAGGCGCTCCGTTCTGAGTTGGGATGAGACGCGGCTGCGCCGGCCGACCGGGCAGCGCGTGCATCGTGGTCATCCATCGCGGCTTGTTCCAGTACCGCCCGAGCCAGCGCGTCGTAGTCGATCTGGTCGCGGCGTTTGGTGCGCACACGAATCCGGCGTGGCTGGCGATCACGGCGACGCTTGATCTGACGATTAGTCATTGCCGACCTCCGTCTCGCGGTGCCGCATCGCTGGGTACCGGATACCCCGGGATCTGGATGTCGGCGTCAATCTGGTTTCCCCAGACAAACCATCCCGGCTGGCGACGACGGGCGAACAACTCGAGATAGGGGCCATCCGACAACCGCTCGATAATGGCGTATTGCTCCTCCGGCTTATGGGAATGTTCCTGAACTGGGGCGTACAGCCACGTCCCCTGACCACGGAACTTGACCGGCGCCTGGCCGCGCGTCCCGAACAGCAGATGCTCCGTCTGGTTCCGCAAGTAAGCCCCCAAGCCCATCCGCGGTTTGATCCACGTCAGCGGCGACCGGTAGGTAAAACCCCACGCCTCCATGACGTCGATTCCTTCACGGATCCCTCCGTTGATAACCCATAGATACAAATGCGCGTTCGCTTCCGCCAGCTGGGCTACCGGCAACCGCTTGATTCGCTTTAGGCTCATTACCGGATAATGTGCCGATGCGCCGTAGCGACCCTTCTGCCAAATATCCCAGGGCGGATCCGCCAGAATAGTGCGGAACACAGACGGCACACGACCAGTCCGGTTCGAAGGGTTAGTGATATTATTCATGAACTCCTCCTTTCCGCAGGCCGCGTGTGACCGCGTCACCCTGGGCCTCAGATTCGAGATGAAAACACCGGGGCGACACGCGCTGGTCTACCCCTCGATTTATGACGGAATACGTTCTCAGGGGCAACCGTCCGGTCGGACAATATTGCGCCCGATCGGACAGGTCACATCCCCGGTACAACAGCAATTACGGGACACGAAAACTGCTGTTGTGAAATACACGACACCTACAATCCCCACCAGCACCGCGCCAGCCATCCGACCAGCCGCACCATCCCCACAACTGCCACGCAAACGATCAGGCAGATGACCAGCACCGGCCAGATAGCACAGATGAGCTGAACCGCCCCGTAAAGCGCCAGCGCCGCCAGAAACAGGGAGAGGCACCAGCCAAAGAGCTTGTCCATGAGGGAAGACGGGAGGTCAGTCATGGCGGCCACGTTCCCGAGTTCCGGGATCGGTGAGCTTGCTGCCAGCAGCCGCCAACAGCTGACTCACCGCCAAACTGGTAGCCCGCTGAATATGAGCCTCGGCCAAGGTTTGCGTGGCCGCCATGCGCCAGCGCTGCTTCTCCCGCCGGCGGGCTTTGAGCACATTCCGAAGACCCATCAGCAACCACCGCATTCCGGCAGCGCCGACCACGACGAGACCGACCAGCAGCCAGCCGGGCAGTGCACCCACGATGCCGGGAAAATCCAGCAGCATTGCAGCGGAGATCAATGGGGTCATCACTGGACCCGCCGGGAAAAGTTGTGAACTTCACCGACCATGGCCAGGGTGTGGGCCTGCCCGATCTGTGCCAGCCGGAACGCCGCCGCCGGCACTGCCTCCGCCAATTGACCCTCCAACTGCGCCACCAACGCAGCGCCCTGCATAGCCCGCTGAGTCACGTGATCCAGCGCATCCAGCTTGGCCGACTCCACATGTGCCGCCGCAGCCAACCGAGCCACCTGCATTTCACTACTCGCCACCAGCCGAGACAACGCCCGACCCTGAGCCGTCCACGCCGACGGTGCACCGCCGCCAGAAACAAGACCGCCAGCAGTAGCAGAAGACGTAGGGATGAGATTGGACATGAAAGCTCCTTTTTCTGGTTGTCCCCGGGAGGGATTCCTCTCGGGGATTTCGGTTATGTCTCAACTCTCGATGTCTGAAGTGGTGACGGCCTGGGTACATCCTTGGGCAATCTCAGGGCAACTACCGGGCAGACTATGGGCATGGAGACGCCTCGACCCATCGCCAGCTCCCCCAGCACCTCCGCTTCCGCCTCGCCCGACCCTGACGTCTCACCCAAGCCAAGCTTTGACACCCTCCGCCGGGACATCGCCCAAGTACGCCGCTGTGGCACTGGGCTGCTGCGTTCCCACACGCTCCCAGCCCTCCGAACCGCCGCGATACTGCTCGACTTGTGCGATAACGATGACGCTGAACCCGCACCTTTGGTCGACCTCCTTCGCCAGGCCATGGACACCCTCGGCGGTGGCAGCGAACAAGAAGCCGCTGAATACCTCCTCGGCCTAGTCCCCGGCTCCGGACGCTGGACCCTTACCAGACGCCGCGCATCGGCAGCTGAGGTGCTTGGCCTCCAGCCAGACACCTTTCGCAAGAAACCCGAACAACAGGTCATCGACGCCATTGCCGAAGCCGTCCTGGAAGTCCTCCACGACGCCGGCATGCGGCAGGCCCGCACACAGATGGCAGCCCGCCGTCATCCCAGCGACAGCCGCTTGGCCGTCCGCTGGGTCGAACGCTTTGAGGCCTACTACCGGATATGGACACCACTGAGCGGGCTGGCTGCTGACCTGGAAGCCGCCATCGCCACCTACAGCCATGCGCCAGCCAACCACTACCCATGGGATCCCGATGTCCCAGCCCACTACGACCCGATCTACCAAGCAGACAACTACGCCATGCAGGCGCTCTACCACTACACCTGCTTCCAACTCGAACGTAAACGCTTCATCTCCCGCCACGGCGGCCTATGGCTGGCCTCCGACGCTGAAACCGAACAACACATTGCCGACACGGTCTACCGCATCGGCTGGCTCAGTCCCTTTACCGAAGAAGACGACGCCTGGCTCCGCCGCCACCTCGCTGACGCCCGCTGGCACGAGACCGACCATTTTCTCGACACAATCCAGCGCCTTGCAAATGGCGAACGCCTCCTTCGGGGATGGGTCAGCCTCACCCGGTCAGCCATGACCTGGCTCGTCCCGACTGACCAACTCCCCGCACCAGGCCGCGCCCTCGCTCGGAACCTCTGGGACCCACGCCAACCCCTTGCCGAGCCACCCACTCCCGAACATCTGGCAGCCCACCCCATCGGACAAACCATCCGCGCCGCTACCGACTACATGGACCTCATCGACCAAGACTGGCTCCGCATCGCCGACTGGTACCGCCCCGGCACCACCCCACAACACCGGCTGGATCACCGGGAGCTGTGGCGGGAGCGGGTGGGAGAAAATTAACGAAAGTTAATGCATAGGCAGCGGACGATTGCCCAAGATGCAGCACGCCAGCCCGAGAAACAAGCCCTATGAGCCAGTTGGCCGAAAGTTAACCAACTATCTCCCATTGTTACCGAACCTCCTCGTTGCTACCCTCGACTCATCTCTCACCGCCGGAAAGCCCGGCGCGAGCCCTGAAGCGACAGCTGGGCAGGACTCGTCCCAGAGAGATGCACGAGGAGCCCTCATACCCTCATGGTCACGGCGACGTGGACAGTGACAGTGACGCGGATGGCGCAACGCCACACCGCTCAGCGGCTGAGCCCACATCTACCAATTTTCGAACGCCTGTGCTATATTAAGAAGCAGTATGGAGAAACAATGGCGTTCCTCACCACAACCATCAGAACAAGAGCCACCAGCAGCTCAGCAGGCGGAGGCTATACCTGGCGCAGATGCAGCCCCGGAGGAAATGCCTCACGAGGAGGAAGTGTGCGAGAAATGCGGACGGCCATATGGGCATGCGAGAAAGCTTGGGGAATTAGCGAGGTCATCAATGCCCAATAAGTCCCTTATGGAAGAACAAAAAGAGGACCGCCTTTTCAATAGAGCAGTTGATGCCACAGAAGCCGTTTACGGCAGGCGATTCATTGGAACTGAGACGAGATATCGACGCAGACGTACAAAAAAAGTATCAGCCAAGGACATCCGAGTAATGACTCGCAATCAGTTCAAAGATTTCTGTATCGCCGCCAATGCAGAAGATTCCATAGGAATTATTACCTTCATGGAAAAACTGATTGAGGAAACCGACTCCAACGATAGCAACAGCGCATAGCTTATGCTTGGACGACAAGACGACCTATGGATTCCTGAAACTTACGATACGGATTCAAATTTTGGTACCGCCCTTTCCACTCTTACCAACGCTTCGCGGATTCTAATATATTGCGGCGCAGGCGTATCAAATGCGGAGACTGGATTGACGTGGCATTCATTACTACACGAGATGACCAGCTCATTGCTTAATGAAGCAAAATCTCCTGAAGATAAAAGGTTAGCAAAAGCCTTGCAAGCCCATATTGACCGTTATTGGTACGCGCCTCAGCAGAATGCCACATTAGTAGCCGAGTTCCTCGATTCTATGCGCACACATCGCCGCCTAACCTACCAGACCGAGCTGGGGCAACTACTATCTAAATCTCTTTATTCTCGCAGGCAAGGAGGCAGGCTATTCAAGCCACAAATTTCACTAACATGGCAAATCGCATTATTCTCAGTGCTCGCAAATTTAGCTGGATCTCACGTAGTTATAATCACCACCAATTACGACACATTTTTGGAAACCCAAATAAAAGGTTTTGTTAAATTAATCAAGAGTAATGTGTCAATAAAAATTTATCATAACTATTCTCCAGGCATGTCAGAGGAGTCTAGCCGAGGAATCCAGATCCATTATTTACATGGAAGAGTGGAGTATAAATCCCGCAGCAAATCATCCGTTAAAAAACACCAAGGCTCACTGGTATTTTCTGAACAAGAATACTTCAAATCTCGCGCCAAAACGAGACGTTGGCTTGAGCGTCTCACAGATACCGATACACCTCCGGTGGTTTTGATAGTCGGCTCATCACTTTTGGACCCCCCTCTTATTAACTGGCTACAGCTAAACAACCAAAGACGCTCTAGCGGAGACATTAAAGCCTTTAAGAGCATAGTGTTACAGTCACTTGATCCAGAACCGCTTTCTGAAAATTCAAAAAACGATGATTATTGGCAAGATCATCTAGAAATTGCGAAAGCTAGATTGAATCAGATAGGCATAGACTACTATATTCCTTTTAGATGCTTTAGCGACGTAATTGCATTTCTTCAAGACGCTTCTATTAAAGTCTCAATCCCACCCACCCGAAGATTATACGGAAAGGGGAAACTAGTTGGATTACGAGACATATTTAACACATGGACTAAAAGCGCTTCTTATGCTCTGCAAGAAAAAGAGTGCGCAGATAAAATCTGCATAGCCTACTGAGGATGGCACAAAAGGCATCTCGCAACCTAATAGACAAAATCCTTCCGTTAGGATATAAAACTCATTTCAAAGTAGAACTTTGGCTGCGCGGTGTAACCCCGGCCCTTGGCAATTGGACTACGCTAGTAAAAGTCGCCGATTCAACTACTTTTGGGTTTGAACCACAATCCCGCAGGCAGGAAAGCTTCAAAAAGCGTTTTCCCTCAAGGACTTCGGCTTTACATTGCCTTCAAATGGGGACTTTTGAGCTCTTGACGCTAGCAGATTTAGGGCTTCCTACCAATGCATCCAGATGGCAAGCATTCTATGCCATACCAATTATGAAATCCCCCAAAGCTGCAGGTGGCATGACCATTGCACCTATTCCTATAGGATCCATGTCATTAGCTTTCCAATTAGTTGGACAGGCAGACATAGAAGAAAGAAATCGCTTTAGTGAGGATATGAAAAAGAACGCGAGAGAAATTAATCGAGGAAAAAAAGAAGCTTTGGCTGTCGCTGAGGCAAAACTTCGCGCCACGTTACTTGGATTTGTTGATGATATGTTCTCGACTATTGAGAGTTATTCAAATTTATCTTCAATACGCTCCATCTAAGAATTTCGGCGGCCGAAAGAGGGTCCCACAGATAATCTCGACGAAAGTCACCGTAAGACTCAAGACTTAGCGTGTCTTTCGCACTGATAAATGCCGCTCCTGCGACACCCTGTGAAGCTACATTGCAAGCCATTGCGATGCCTACTTCTGCCTACATATGGTGCGGTGAGAATAAGTCAAGCAGTCCCATTAATTTGACAAAGGCCTCAGTGACCCAGCTCTTACATCAGGCTTGTTCCGCTTTCTGAGGACCATCACGGCATCGCTAGGCCTTACACAGATGCGTGCTACCACTGCCTCCCTCCCGAACATTGATATTCACTTCCGCACGACACACCCCACCTTATCGTCTTGATTTGACGATTGATAGCCGCAGGTGTATTTTGTCCACGCCGAGATCGAGATTGGCTCGATCTCCTGGAGGCAAGGAGCCAATTATGGCAACTAGAACCGTGTTTTATTCGTTCCATTACCAAGAAGATGCATGGCGTGTGCAACAAATTCGCCAGATTAACGCCCTAGAGGGACAGCCTATACTTAATTCCCAAGATTGGGAAGCGGTGAAGCGCCAAGGCGATCAAGCCATCATGAACTGGATTGACCAGCAGATGGCCTACAAGAGAGCTGTTGTCGTCTTAGTAGGAGGGAAGACAGCCAGTCGCCCATGGGTGCAGTATGAAATTAAGAAATCATGGAGAGAAAAGAAACCTCTTGTGGGCATACGCATCCACGGACTTTCAGACAACTACGGTAATACGACCTCTCCAGGTGCTAATCCGTTCCAGCAAGTTCTAGGATATAATAATATTCAGCTTAATGATCCGACGGCATATAGTAGCTATGGCAGGATTGACACAAAGCAAACACGTCTTAACATCGCCAATAATATCCAACGCTGGGTTGATAACGCAGTGAAACGAAGGTGACAGCGCTTCTAGCATGCCCGTTCTGCAGGATCGTATCTGGTGCGGATCCTGCAGAACGGGAGGTCTACAGAGACCAAAGTATCGTTGCATTTTTTCCGACGGAACCTGCTGCGCTCGGGCATGTCCTTATCGTTCCACGAAGACATGTGGAGAGCATCTGGGAACTAACTACAGGTGAAGCATCGCAATTATCGGCTGCTGTTCTAAAAATTGCTCACGCAATCCGCAGAGGACTGCTTCCTGAAGGTCTTAATATCATCCAGTCCAATGGCGAAGTCGCCACCCAGACGGTACGACATCTTCATATCCACGTTGTACCACGATGGTCAGATGACCAGATCGGATCGATTTGGCCGCCACCGACCCACTATTCGGATCGCCTGAAGGACGATACTCTTTCTTGCCTCCAAGACACCCTAAAGATGCCATCTAACTCTCTCGTTAAAAACGAGATTTCCGCCGAGGATCGCAGGAAGCATCTTGATCATCTTCAGTCTGTAATCTCTCGCCAGTCAGCGGCTTCTTCTGCAACAAAAGGTTGGCTAATGCCAATTATCACTGCAACATTCGGAATAGCACTGACGCAAAGATCTGCTCTACTTGCTGCTGTAGGTCTCCTGGCCATTATACTGTTTGCATACATGGATGCCCACTACCTACAGAATGAGAGAGGTTTCCGAGAACTTTACAAGAGTGTCGCCCAAGGGCAGGAATCGCTACCCCCATTTACAATGGACCCTCGAGATATTCCGGGAACAAAGCATATCACATCAAAGAGGTTGGGAGTCTTGCGTTCTTACTTTTTAAAGCGATCAACTTTAGCTTCTTGGTCTATCGCTCCATTTTACGGCATTCTACTCACGCTAGCATTCTTACTTATTTTAGTGTTTAGTTTTTGCAACTAAAATATGGAGGCTTATTCATAGGGGTGTTTTGGCTTTCCCCAGCTAACACTTTACCCCGAGGGGGATGTGAGGGCGGCTTGCCCGATCTGAGACAATTCAAGCTGTAGAAACAAGAACCTCAGATAAAAGACAAGCCGCTGCCATGAATGTTACCACGATCCTTGAGCGTGATCAGATCCT
>ERZ773022.1767-NODE-1767-length-13853-cov-2.875707_pt1 | contig 13853 bp, 14 predicted proteins | sample MGYA00580839_ERZ773022 | MGnify/ENA primary metagenome ERZ773022 (study PRJEB29015, sample SAMEA2738020) | human oral metagenome | biome: human oral; feature: human-associated habitat; material: dental | place: China | collected 2044 ... | reverse complement strand
AGTGATATATTAAAGATGATAGCAGAGTCTGAACTTTTTAATCCTTTAAAAACTACGACTTTATACTCGGAAGCTGCAACTGAAAGAGGTATGGTTCCAATATATGTGATACTTACATCAGGAGACAGTTTAATGTCTAAAATAATTATGAAATTTACTGGCTCTAAATACTCGCATGCTACAATAGCTATGAACTATTATGAAACTGTATCTATGGGTACTACATCTAAAAACTATGGAGTTGCTGTTGAGTCTATATTTGAATTTCCTGATAGGTGGAGAAATAAAGAAACGAAAATAACTCGTAGATTTATACCTATAGATATATATGAGAAGATGGTATATAATATAGAAGAATTTAAGCAAAATTACAAAAGGATAGATTATTCATTTGGAAAGCTATCAAGGTTTGTATCTTGGCTTCCACATAAAAGAATTACAAGTTATAAAAATCAAACTTCTTTTATATGTTCCGAGTTCGTCGCTCTTATACTATCAAATATAACAGATTTCAATAAGAAGCTTAAGAAGAATATTGGTAGAGGTAGTAGGTTTATTATATCTCCAAAAGAAGTAGAGACAAAGATAATGGATACATTTGAAACTATATACGAAGGTCCTATATTTGGTATGCCTATGGATTTACTATATAAAGCTGATAAGAGTTATATAAAGGTAAAGAAAGGTATTGTAGAAAGATGTAAACTTAGATTAAAAGAAGCTACAGAAAATCTAAAAGCTAGAAAACAATATGCTGAAAGTGAACTTCCATCTATATGGAACTCACCTGCTGTTTTATCTGCAAAACTAAAAGCTTTAAAAGATGCTGAAAGAGTATTCTTAGAAGACACTTGCAACATTACCATTTTTTAATATATATTATATCAGTGTAGCAAGATTGTATACATAACAAATAAAATTTTTAAGGAGGTAAAAATTATGAACAAATTTGCGATTAAGAAACCACAAGGGAGAGTTGTTATTGGAAGTATTGGAGATAAAGTCAATGACATTATCGATAATGCTAAAACTTCACAACTTGACATCGGTCTTACACCAAAGGTTGATGTTAATGGAAAGGTGATTGATTTTGAATCTTCAAGAGGATTTATAAGAAGGGAGACTAGAAAGTATAGACTGTTTGATAGAGTTTTAGAACTTGAAGGAACAGTCTACGGAATTGACAAGAATGAGAACACTGGGAAATACGGTGCGACATTCTTTCAACCAGACTTTGCAAATCCTGAAGATGTGAAGGCTGGCAAAGTTGGTGTAGATGAAGTTCTTAAGAGAACTTTTGAAACAATGAGAGATTTGCACCAATTAATGCTTGATTTGAAGTATTGGGAAATTCCTGCAAGATGTTTGTCTGATGCAGCGAATAACGGTACAGGTGCTATTGAATACAAAGGTTACGTTGGACTTGACTACGCATTCGGTTTACTTACAAATGAAGATGTTAAGTTCACAAGAATTATGTCTATGCAATATGAGGCTGGTGAAAGAGATATTGCAAAAGACTTAATAGGAATGCTTACTGGTGAGAATGTAGATAGTAATACTATTGTACCTACAACTACAGCAGCACCAGCATTCGTCAGTGGCAATGATGTAACTAATGTCTACACAGATATTAGAAAGCCACAATCATTTGGAACTAAATTAACTGCACACGGTGCTGTACAAGTTCCTAAATTTAATTCAGTATTTGGTGGTGGAACTGCTAGAACTGAAGCTGGAGATGAAGCTATAAAAGGCGGATTTGGAAAGCAACTTAAAAAGAAATAAGAATACTGGCTGGGGAAACCCAGCCTTTATTTTTCGTTTACAAAGCACTTTATAAACAAAATTTTAAGAAAGGAGTGAATTTTCATGAAATTTAATGATAAAGATATAGATAAAAAGGCAGAAGATATAAACCTAAAAGTATATGACCCTCGTGAAGCTACAAGGGAAATATCTGAGTATTTTGGTGGAAGTGGTATTACTAAATATCATCCACAAGTTTTAAAACTAATAAGTGATTATATGACAAGAAATGCCGATGCTCTATCTACTCCACTTCTTGAAATTGTAGTGTTTGGAAACGGAGAAAGAAGAAAGTTTCTACAAGCTTACAATATAGACGAAGGGGAATTTAGAGCATTTGCAAGAACTCACAGAATTTTAAAGATGGGTTGGGATACACCCAACGACCCATTGTCACTTGCTTTACTTTTATCATTTTTACACACAGGTAAAAGAGAGTTTTTAGAGTTCTTAGGAATTAAGTTCTTAACTGGACTTATGTATAAATATTACACTAAAAATGGTAGTTTAAATCCGAGTATAATGAGATTTATTCTATATGGTGTAAAAGATGGAAAACCAGTAATGTCTCAAAAGTATTTACTTAAGTCTGAAGGTAGCTCTGTAGGAATGGTAAAAGCTGTTATGAAGACCGTTGCTGATGATTTCATTCAAGTTAAATTCAAGAAAGATGAGCTTTTAATAGATGATGTTGTTGTCTATATACTTATGTCTATAAGAACTCGTATGAACCTTAATATGCGTGGAGTAAGAGATTTATACGACCAATACAAGAACGAAAGAATGTATGACCAAAAAGACATATTGAATGAAGATACTAATATAACTGTAGAGAATGAAACTATTAAAATGGCGTCTTTAAAGGCTGCAATATCAGAAAAGATTAACCGTGGTCTTGATATGAACTTAATTAAAAGAACTAACAATATCTATTATTATGAAGAATTTAAAGCTGTATATGCCGACCACTTAAATGATGTAATAAACTACTGTCATTATCTTGTGGACTTCTATGGAGAAAAAGCACCGTCTCTTTCGTTTGAAGCAATGAAAAGAAACTTCGTATCTATAGTTAATCGTGCAAAAGGAATTGATGATACTTTCCCTGAACAAATGAAATCCGAATATCAAATAAGAGGTAGAGAATGGGCAAGGTCATTTTCAAGATTTCATATAGTTTTAATATATGACATAATAATAAGAATGGAGTAGGAGGATTAAAATGGCAAATAGCAAAATAGAAAAATGTAAAGAAAAGCTATTAAAGGGTCTTCTTATAGCAGAAGGTGGAAATGTAAAAGACGCACCTAATTATAACCATTATAAATTGTACTTCGATTCTATGGATGATAAAGAGTTTATAGATTTTGTGAAAGGTGGAGTTATGAGAGTAAAGGTACTTCCACTTGAGCAAACATTTAAACTTGCAGATATTGTAAAATCTATGAAAGAAGTATTGGGTAGAAACTTTGAAGAAAAGGTTACTCTACCTTTTATGATGGATGACCCTGATTTAGGAACTCTAATATCAGATAAGAAAGTAATGATACTAAGACTTCCGACAATAAAGCTTATGCAAACTGCACAGGGAGAAAACAGACACGCTGAAACTACAACTATGAGAGATAAGTCAAACCAAGTTGTAAACCAATCAAAAGGTGCTGGGGTTTCAGATATGGAAGTTGCTCAACTTCTTGCTGCAGGATACGATAATACAATAAAAGAATTTTATACATTTAGAGCTGATAATGATATAGCTAAAAATGAAGCATATTCTAATATATCAAGAACTGGTAGAACTAATATACCTGAAGCACCTGAAGAAGGTAAAGTTGCTTTAAAATATATCACAGCTTGTTATGTTGGAATGGGTATAGACCCTGAATTTATAAACTTAGAAGAAAGTTATGATAGAGTAATTGGGAGGTTAGAAAATGGAAACTAATAAAAATAAGAAAAGGATTAAAGCCCTGAAAATATTTATATTATTTATGCTTGTTGTGGTACTTATGAATGTGCTTATGACATACTTGGTTGCAAAGCATTCTTCAGGCAAAGAGATTGATACTTTAAAGAAAGAGGTAGAGAGGCTGGAGTATGAGCTTAAACTAGCAAAAAATGAAAATGATATATTAAATACAAGACTTGATAGTATAGATGTACAAAAGGATATTCTTGAAGAAAATGTAATTGAAGAAATAGCTGATAAGACTGTAGATTTGGTTGTTGACAAAAAGATTTCAAATAATAAAGTTAATAAAAACAAAAGCAAAAAGAATACAAATACTAAAAGCATATTTACAAAAAAGGAACTTCATAATGTACGACATATTGAATTTCCTACAATGTATTATAAAGATGTAGAATATGATATAATAAGAGGTAAATTAAAAATACCTGTTATTAAAAATATATATGATGAGGAGATACAAAAGAAAGTGGAAGAAGCTAAAATACAAAATGATAAATATGTAAAATATGATATTATAATAAATAGAGCCAAATCTTATGGTAGAGATGTATCGTATCTTAATTATGCTTTCTTAGATTATGTATTTGAGGAAGCTGATAATTTTAATGTAAATCCTTATGTAGTATTAGGTATAGTATCGGGAGAGTCAAACTTCTACGCAAATGCTAAGAATAAGTCATCAACTGCTACTGGGCTTGGACAAATGTTAAATGGTACTGGAGAGTATGTACATTACAATGTATTGGGATATAAAGACCCATATAATCACAATATACAAAAAGACCCTAAAGCTAGTATAAGATATATGCTAGGGTATTTTAAATACTTAAAGAAATATAAATCTTATGATTTAGCTATGTGTGAATATTGTGGTTCCAAGTCATATTATAATAATACTTATAGAAATAAACTTTTAAATAATATGGTAGCTTTAGGACTTACAAAGGCTGAAGCTAACTCTATACTTAAAGGTCAAATAGTTTAATATATAAATGTGGGGTTTTACCCCACATTATTCTTATTTTTTGTAAAACTCTCAATTAGATTAAAAATTAAAGGAGGATAACAACATGGATTATTTAAAGGGAAGATTAGAACTTATTGAAGTTCGTAAAGACGAGATTGCTGATGGGAATGGTAAGATTATAGAATATTCTTCTAAGATTTTGGAGCATTGTCAAAGGTATCTGTCAACATCTACAACTGATGATAAAGTTAAAAGATTTATAAATGTTATTATGGGTTATACCGCAACTATAATAACTAATTCTACATCAAATAATATTTCTATTTTGAATACTGAAAATAATATGAGAGATGTTTGGAAGTGTATAGCTGAAATGGAGAGTGAAAAGAAATGAGTATAGAATGTACAGAGTATCAATTTAATAGTATAAAATCACATACTAAGGATATAGATGTAAATAATTTTAATATAATACAAAGAGTTACTCATTTAATAATTGATTGTCAACAAATACAAAATGAAAAAGATGAACTCACATTAAATAAGATGATACATACTTTAGGAGAGATAATAGAGCTATCATCTAATAATGATTTCGCAAGAATTAAAATAAATGATATACTTAAAGATTTTAAACAAGAGGTGAAATAATGGAACTTAAAGAAGCAAAAGAACTTGGAATGACAGAAGAAGAAATAAATCAAATGGCAGAGCTTGAGATGAAGATAAGTTCTGATTTAGATAATGAACTTAAGCAATATCAAAAGACAAGAGAAAAAAGAGCAAATTTTGATATGAATAGAGTTTGTTATCCTACAGGATTTACTACAGTAGATTTCTTTCTAGGAAGAAATAACCCTAGTAGAGTTAAAGAGGGGGAGATAATTAAAAATAGAGGTTTAAGAGACGGGGTACTATTTACTATAGGTGGTACTACACATAAAGGAAAATCTGTATTTGCTATGAATGTTGCAGGTAATATAGTTCGTCCTTTTATACAAAAAGGTATGCCTTCTTGGATTGAATACTTTACTCCTGAAGAAGGTTTGGAAGCTGATTGGATGCAAGTATGCTGTGGACTTGGAAATGACGCTATTCGTAATAATCTTATAAGAATAACTCATAGACATAAAGTTAATACATCTATTGAGGGTTTATTTAAGTTAGTTATGGATTTGTATAAATTAAAAACTGAGTCTCCTGATAAGTTTATGTATGATACAGTTAATATGGACGGAGAACCAACTAAGAAGTTTGTACCTACTGTACTTGTAGTAGATAGCTGGACACAACTTCGCTCTAAAGCACTTGATATAAAAGATGAAGCATCTAATACATTTCATGCAAGAAGAAATAATATAAATGGAATGTTTTTAGAACAAATGAGACCATTTATGCTTGAAGCAAATATCATGCTATTTGCAATAGTACATGTGGGAGAAAAGATAGGAATAGATACAATGTATTTACAAAAATCATATTCTGTACTTAATGCTAAAGTCAATATATCGGGTGGTAAACAACTTGAGTTTGAAACTGAGTTTGGAATAGTTCTTGATAAATATAAGTATGAAAATGCTGAAAAGCTTGAAAGTGAGTTGGGACTTAAGATACCAAACTCTAAGACAGTTGAATGTGCTGTATATAAATCAAGATTTGCAATGCACGATAGTTCAACTAAATTTAATATTGTATCTGACCCAAATTATGGATTTAATCCACTTATGTCTTTAATAGTTGATATGCTAACTATACACCCAGTTTTAGAAGACGCAGGTTCATATAAATACTTAAAGGGAGATAAAGATAATAAGTTTTATAGAAAAGACTTCTATCCTAAGTTTATGGAAGATAAAGACTTTAGAACTAGAGCAATGGAAGTATATGCTTCTAACTTTGAGAAGTATACAAAGCATGTGGATAATTTGGCAGAAGTAACTAAGATGAGAAATATGTTAGATATGGTATTTTAAGGAGCTGATACATAATGGTTAAAATGTCAAGATATGAAAAGGAGAGAGTTCTTATAATACTATTTACAAGTATATGTGTATTTGCTATATTAGCATTTTTAATGCTTAGACAAATGAGAATTAAGAAAGAAAGGCTAAAGGCTAATAAGAGTGTAGAAGAAAGGGTCGAGGAAATTCGCTCTTTCTATTCTACAAAATATAAAGCTGATGCTATTATAACAGATATGAACTTAAATGGTTTATATAAGACAAGACTGTATAAAGATACAACAAGACAAGGATTTTATGTTGAGGAAGAACCTAACTTCACATTGGAGATAGGTATTGATGGAAGAAATATAGAACCGTTTGAAGTTATGGTATTTCCTGATAAGATAGTGGAACTCCATAAATAAATATATGTATATATTATAAATGTAGTAACAACAATAAAAATTTATGGAGGTATTATTATGAAAAAATTGGTTAATTTATTAATGGCTTTGGTTATGGTAGTTTTGTTTGTATCTTGTGGATTTGAAGCTAAGAAAAATCCGTATATTAAAACTGTGGAGTATACTTCAAATGAACTGGATGATGCTTTAGATAGTATAAGAAAGGTAAGTGTCACAACTATAGATAGTTCAGGTAATGTATCTACTAGAGACTTTGAAGGTTTAGAAAATAATATTCTTTTATCTACACTGTCAACTGAGTATAGAGGTGTAACTATTCATAGCTTAGTAGTAGGAATATCTAAAGCATTAAATGAAGAATGTGTGATAGAGCTTATGAAGAATGAAAAACTTGGTTCTGCAAGCATATCATTTATTTGGGCTGATGGACAAGTTCTTCTATCTATTCCTATGGAAATATCTAAATCAGGATATAAAATTCTCGAAGTACCTGAATATGTAGTTACTTCTATGGAAAGAATATTAAAAGATAAAAATATTCCACAAGAAGAAAAAGACAATATGCTTCAAAGAGAATATGATAGTGCTTGGACACCATCACTTGTTGTATTTGGTAATATGGTTGATATGTCTAATATAAAGGATATAAAGGTTGATGAGCTTATAGATAATTCAACTGGATATCTAAATGTAGAAAAAGCAGATAGATTTTCTATTGATGAAAACGCTTCTGTGGAATTTATAGAAGATATCTTAGAACGTAACTTAAATGTACTTCTACCTTATAATCACATGGGTGAATACATGGATACTTTAATGGATGAAGTATTCGATAAGTTAGGTGCTGATATGGGTGTTGTAAATGCTATGGCTGGAAATCAGTTTGGAGCATTCTTATCTGTGACATATTATAAAGCTCACAATGAAATAGCAACATTATACTTTATGCTAGATGAAGACTTATATGTTACTGAAGACATATCTTTAGAGTTTCCTAATGGAAAAGTTATAAAAGATATAGATGTTATAAATTATGCAAGATAATAAATCGGGTGGGTTTATCCTACCCTTTTTATTTTTTGTATCTATATATTATTAATTTAGTAAATATGAAAGGAGTTGTTAAACATGAAAGAATTAAAGACAAAATCGTATAGAGATGTAAAAGAATGGGGTAATATGATAGACAGGTTTAATGGTAAAGGAAACCTTATACCACATGAAGGAATGGTATCTAAAAATAGAGGTAATATGTTTTCAAATGCCTGTACACAGTATCGTCCTTGTGAAGGTGGAGAAGTACCAATAGTAGATACTCTATATTCGTATGATATACTTAAATCTACAAAGAATAGATTTGCAGATAATGATTATATTCTTTGTGAATCTATCAAGAAGTACATTGGAGATGTATATTGTGGAGTTACAGCACATATTTTGTACGACCCTTGTAAAGAAATGTATCATTTTGTAGAGTATCACGAATATGAAGAAACTGGTGCTGGATATGGTGTTAAGATGATAGATGATTTGGAAAATTACAAAATTGGGGATAAAATACCTCAAGGTGAAACCATAATAAGGACAAACTCTTATGGTGATGATATGGAATATAAATGGGGAGTTAATGCTTTGTCAGTTTTGTCAATAGATGTAAAGTCTATTGAAGATGCTGGTCTTATATCTGAATCTCTTGCTGAGAAGTTTGCTGGTTGGGAATATAATGTTTGTGAAGAAATAATAGATGTTGATAATGACATACTTAAAAATGTATATGGAGATGAAAGTATATATAAACCATTTCCGTCTGTAGGAGAAAGTATAAAAGATGAGATACTTCTTGCTATATCAAAGCAAAGAGGAGAGTATCAAAGAATTAAAATGAACTATGGAACTAAATCTGTTAATAAGACAGATAGAAAGATATTTGCAAAAGGAGAAGTTGTAGATATTATTTGTCGTCAAAAGATGGGAGAAACTTGTCAGAATACTTATCTTGCTGCTCTTATAAGAGCCACAAGAGAATATGAACAAAAGGTTTTAGAAGCTCTAAGACACTATTATGAAACTGATGAGGAAGCTACATTTAGTTATGATTATATTGACAGATTTAATCTTTATAAAACTATCTATGATAAACAAGGTGGTTTTAAATACAAAAAAATATTATCCAAAAAAGCTGTAGTTCTAAAAATAATTACAGTTAATAGAGAAGTTCCAAAAGAAGGACAAAAGATTACTGGAAGATGTGGTAATAAATTTACAGTTTCTGATACATTTAAAACTGGAAAATATTATACAAAAGAATATGGTAATATTGAATACTTAGGAAACTGTCTAGCACTTTTTAATCGTGCTATTATGGAAGTTCCAATGGAGATGTATCAAACTTATCTATCTATGGTTATTAAAAGAGCGGTAGAGCTTAAGATAAAACCTGATGAAGAACTAAAGGAAATAATACTTACAGTTCTATCTATTATGGATAAGAGTTTGTATAATGCTTATAAAGAAGAATTTGATATAGATAAAGGTTGGGACGAGTTCAAAAAAGACCCTACAATATATTGGTATCAATCAACTTATCATAGTGGAACTACAATAAAGACTTGCTATGAAGCTAGAAACTATCTAAACTCAGTGGGACTTCCAGTTAAAAGAACTGCTGTTTATATGGATACGGCTCACGGAGAAAGATATCTAGGAGATGTATTTGTTGCAAAACTATTTATAACTCCACTTAAGCAAGTTGCAGGAACACAACTATCTTTAAGAGCTAAAGGTTCTTATGATACAAGAGGACTTGTTCTTCGTACTCAAGAAGGAAGAATAAGAAATACTCCAGTTAGAAAATCGTCACTTGTTGCAGATGTACAAGCAAATACATTACACCCTGATGATTTAAAATACATAAATAGTATTACTGAGCAAGAGAGCATACAAAATGCAAATGCACTTTTAATGGCAATGGGAGTAGAGCTTGTTAATCCAAATTACATAGAAGACAAGTAATGAAATTTTGGGTATATATTATATAGGTGTAGCAAGTAAAATCAAAATAAATTTTAAGGAGGAAAAGCTATGAAATTAAATGTTAAAGATGAAAGAATTGCACAAGGTGGTGGAAGTGCAGCAAGAGCCGCTATTAAAGACAGTAAAGAAATGGAAGAAAGGAAAAAGAAGGAGTATCACGAAAAGAATGAAGAAATCATTTTAAATGATACTTCTACAAAGAAACAAGCTGAGAAGAAGGAAAAGGAGAAAGTAAATCAAAATAAAATTGATTTGTCACACTTCACAGAAACTGATAAGATGATAACTGTGACTTTTGATAATGTTCATATAAAGGACATAGATGTGGTTAAAAATGCTATGCTTAACTCATCTGACTTATATGGATATATTACAAAGAAAGTTAATCCAAAGAATTTCTTATTTGGGTGGGTTAAGTACAAAGACTTCGTTCTACCTTCGTATGATTTGGAAGTATTATATAATACACACGATAAAAAGTATTATGTATATTCTAATAAGTATGAAGACTTAGTTCCATTTGAAGAATTAAAACCAGTTGTACTAAATCATTACAGCTACGGAGAATCAGTTACTGTAAACTTTGATATTTACAAATACTTAAAGTTTGACGGTGTATTCTTTGTTCCGGGAACTGGACTTAAGTTTGCAACTGATGTAACTAACTTTAATCTTATAGATATGTCACAATTATACTTAAGACGAGCAAGACTTGCCAGTGATATAATTGTACATTTCTTCGTTCCCGTAGAAGAAACTGAAGAAAATCAAAAATCTATTCCACTTATTACAAACTTAACTGGATATAGAAATGACATATCATCTGGAGTTTCAGATTTAATTAAATTTACATACGAATTTACACCATCTGAAATATCAAACTTCTCAACTGAGTTTGTAAAGCAATACATAAATGGCAAAGAGTTTGCAGTTCCACATGAACTTGTAACTCAAGCTAAAACTATCTGTAATGCTATTGAAGCAAATAATGTTACAGCTAAACAGCTAGAGAAATTGGCAGACATCTTAAAGATAAGATTTGATGTAGTTGTATCTGAAGAAATAAGAAATAAAATTAAATTCTTATTACCACCTTTAACTGAAAAGAATAAGGCAATATATGAGATGACAGATATGACTGAAGAAGAATACAATATCTTAGTTAAAGGTATTGAAATATCTGAAGGTGTTTATGGTTTTGATGAATTAGTATCTGCTTTTGCGTCTGGTAATTATGACATAAAAGATGTTCAATTCATCTTGGATAAATTTAGAGAAGTAGCAACTTTACAATAATAAATAAAATTTAAGGAGGAAAAATTATGGCATCAAAAATTAAAAAGGAAATGGAAAAATATGTAGCAGAAGGTTTAAAGGATATATTGGTTTGGAACGACAATAGTGAACTAATATACTTTTTGGTAGCACTTATGCAAGGTAAGGGAATAATAAAAAGAGAGTTTCCTGAACTTGAAACAAGTATTGAACTTGAGTTTAAAAATGTAAATGGTATCCCTTCAATAAAGAGATACGATATTGTGGGTAATGAAACTCTACCACCAACTCTTGAAAATGTTGTACTACATCTTCAAGGAGATGTGGAAACTCATATAAACAATTTTGTTCAAGATTTAGTGAATATTGAACAAGCATTGTTTACTGTAATAAGTGATGCAATGCAACAAGAATTGAATTTATCATTTCTAAGTACAGAAGGACTTACATATAGATATTATACAAACCCCGGAAGTCCTAATGGAGATATAGGTCCACTTAGAATTACAGCAATGCTTATAAAAGATGAGGACGATGATGATGTACTTATCTTTAAATATTCAACTGACAATGCTATCAATATCTCATTCAAATCTGATATTGAAAGAACTTCACAATTATAATAAGACTGGTGGGAACTTCCCACCTTTCTTTTTTGAAAGGAGTACAAATGAAACTAAGAAACAGAATAAGACAAAAGTTATCTATTAATTCTATAAATGAAATGGTTATAGATAGTAATAGAAGAGAGCTTAAAAATATAGTAGTTGATATATTAAAGACTGTAACTGGAGTTAGACTTTATGGTTACAGAATGATACCTGTAAATCTTGAGGAAGACTTTAAGATGACAAATATTGACTATATGCACAAAACTAAGAATAAAGACGATATCTATATAGATATGTCAGATGATGTGATATCTTGTATGGAATGTTATTTTGTATTATCTGAAGAAAAGATATCAAAGCATACAGTTGGATATGGTAAAGCAAATACAAGGCGTGAGATAGCAACACTTCCTAAACTTGATTGGTTTGATGAGAAATTAAGAGCTGAAATACTCACATATCCACTTGATATCGTATCTCCAAATAAAGATGTAGATGTATCCTTGCAATCACTTCTTATAAGAGTTAATTTGTACATTCCGAGACTTGTTAATAATGTAATAAGACTTAACGGCAATCATTACTTTAATAAGTTTCATATACAAAATAATATATCTCTTACAAAGGAAGGAAAGCTTAAGTATCAGCATCCAAGCTATGTATCCTATATGTACTTTGATGATAGTAAAAATACTAAGAAAACTATATTTGTAACTTCGGCTTTTGGTAAAGTGTATAACTCTTTACTATTCTTAGAAAAAGATGATAGCTTAACTGAAGCACAAATAGAGAATATACTGTCTCCTATTGAAGATGACGATGATGAGATTAAGGATTACTACAGAGCTCTTATCAAAAATACAATAGAAGATTTACAATTCTTAGATAGAGAAGACCCGGATGTTGAAAATATAAGAGATACAATATCAGGAAGAGATGTAAGAGATGCTATGTATTCATATATAATAGCTCAGACATCTGATGGTAAGAATGAAGAAACTATATCGCTTCATACATCTTTAAGAAGTAAGCTTAGAAATGAGATTAAGAAAGGTTTAAAGATTGCAGGAAGAAGAGCAAAGAAGCAAAACCTTGAAGACTATCGTTCTAAAGTAAATGTAGACCCAAGAACTGTATGTACTATTATTAAAAATAATAATCAGTACAGTATCACAAAGTCTGCAAATGAAGTAGATATCTATAACTTCTTTGGCTATGTCTCTAATATAGAAGATAGTGAAGAACTTGAAAGAGACAGAACTTTTACAATGGCACAGCTAGGTATTATAGACCCAATAGGAACATCAACATCAGAAAATGTTGGACTTGCTGGTGGACTTGCATTTTCAATACCTGATATACATTTATCACATAAGGAGGAGTAAATGACTAGAAAGGAACTTATAATAAGAGCAATAGAAGCAAAAGAAGTAAAATTGGATAATGATAATAAGTTTATGATTATCCCAAATGAAGATAGGACTGAGGAACTCTCAGTTCCTATCGATGAATACAATTCTGCACTTATGGATTACAAATATGGAAAAGATTATAACTTTTAGGAGGAGAAATGGAAGAAAGAATTATAATAATACTTATTGTGGTTGGTTTTATAAATATGATACTACTTGTAATAAATACAACTGTAACTGAAAGAAATACAAAAGCTATAATGGATAAAAAATCTGAGGAGCTAGAAAAACTTAGAGGAGAACTTACAGATTTAAAAGAGTTACTTGCACTTCAAGCATTTATGGAAATGAGTGATAAAGAAAAAGAAGATTTTATAGATAGTGCTAAAAAGGAGATGAATAAAAA
>ERZ773022.1764-NODE-1764-length-13876-cov-4.726720_pt1 | contig 13876 bp, 10 predicted proteins | sample MGYA00580839_ERZ773022 | MGnify/ENA primary metagenome ERZ773022 (study PRJEB29015, sample SAMEA2738020) | human oral metagenome | biome: human oral; feature: human-associated habitat; material: dental | place: China | collected 2044 ... | reverse complement strand
TTCGCAAAGGAAATGTCCTCCCCACGCTCAAACAGAATGATCTCCGCTGTCTCATCCAGACGCCGCAGACGCGCGGCGGCCGTTGCTCCGCCGGCAACACCGCCCACAATGATATATTTGCTCACAACACCATCTCCTTCAATGCAATCGCTATATTCATATATTACGATATAGCGATTATATTGTCAATAAAAAAGAGGACGATTTCCCTCCGTCCTCAAAAATATTATCATATCTATCATGCTAATCAGAGTCCCAGATCCCCCATCTTGATCTCCTCGACGCGACCATGTGCGATCTCAAAGGCAAAGCCGATGGTCGGATCCTCCTCGGAGAAGTAGATATAATCCTCTCCGTAGATCATGCTCGGCTCGCCATACACGCGGCGCAGTTCCTCCACGGGCGTCCCGATGCGGACGCCCTTCCCTGATGTGAGGGAACTGCGCTCCGATATTTTGACGAGACGGACGAGACCGTCCACGAAATCGAGCGACAGGCTATCCGCATACTCGTATTCGACGACCTGTTTGCCGGCGTAGCGCATGGAGCGCTCCGACTCCGTCTCATAGGGCGCGCCGTAGCGCGCGCGCACGTCTGCCTCCGTTGCACCGTAGGCAATGTCGCCGAGCACGAGCGCTTCGCGGACAATGCGCGCCGCCGAATTCTGCTCTTCCGCGCGGTGCTGACGCAAAGCCTCCGCCTCGCGCTTGACCGCATCATCCGCCGAGAGCGTCTGCTCGACGGCATCCCGTGCAATCGTGACGCGCTTTCCCCCATCCACGCCGGGCGGCACTGTCACCGCAGAGCGGTACGCATCCACCGCAAGGCTTGCCGCCACTCCTGCAAGGACTGCAATCCCAACAAAGGCTGCACACATCCGTGTATTCAATGATTCTCTCCCCCAAAATCATTCCCTCTGATGATGGCTCAGATCGTGAACCCGCGCCTCAAATGCCCCAAAAATTAACGGATGACCCCCATATCGATCTCATCGACGCGGCCATTCTCAATCTCGAAGCTAAATCCGATTGATGCATCCCCATCCGCATAGTAGATGTACTTATCGCCGCGGATGGCATCCGGCTGACCATATGCGGCAACGAGCGCATTCACATCGGAACCAACGACGATACCATCCTTCGTCTGAATACCGTTGCGCGCACCAATCTCTACGCGGCGCACCATATCATTGACAAAGACGATATCGAAGTCGCTGCCGTATTCCCACTCGACGCCTTGACCGCCTGCATAAATCGAGTCAAACTTCGTCTCTACCTCGCGCGGCGCACCGTAGACGCTGCGGACATAGGACTCCGATGCTCCGTATTCGATACCGCCGACAACGAGCGCATCCTGCGGCACAGCAGCCTCTGCCGCCGCAGAGCCGAGAAGGCTGACACCAAGCGCAATACCCGCAATCTGTTTTCCATAGCTGAACATCATCCACATCTCCTTTGTCAAAAACATTCCTTATGAACTTCCGATTCTATGGCGCATTATAGGCGAAAACGCTGAAAAGCCTCTGAACGAAATTATTCAGAGGCTTTTCATAGATGATCTGTGTCGATATAGACCTTGTCGTTTAATACCTTTAAATGACTCTCCACGAGGATATCCCGCAACCGTTTGCTCTTTGGATAGCCGCTGCGCACTTGTGCAAGAGGAATGATACGGGCGAATAGAATCAGCTCCATACCGTTTGCAAAGGGAACTTCGACGATTCCCTGCTGCGTTTTCAAAAAACACGTCGTGAGTTCATACTTTTCCAAACGCTTGCGTTCATTTTCCGTCAAAGGGGGTTGAACCGGCGTTTTCTTTTTCAGGAGATCAAGCTCAATATTATCAAGATAGTTCATATCGACGGCAATGTGCTTCAGATGAGACTCCTTCATCCCACGCTCGGTCACAATCATCGCGCGCCGCCGATTGTCCGTAATCACCTTGATGGCGGGGAGGAAATCCCGATCATGCGAAAAGATCGCAAAGATATCTGTCTGCGGCTCCTCATACACGGCGCGTACGATTGCCGCAGTCATAAAGGTGTCGGCACTGTTCTTCCCAAAGAAGCACGGAATATAGTTATACGCGCTCGCCCATGCAGGCATCGCCTTGCCGAATACGTCGATCTGAAACAGCTCATGCTCTTTTCGAAGTTCGCTGCAGCCCTTATTGAAAAGCCGCTCGTCTATGTTTTCCGCGTCTACAAACGCATGTATTTTCACAAGGAATCTCCTCTGCAGCAGGTTCGGACGAATGTCCCCAGCGTCAGCTCCATCCCCGCATTCTGCATGACGTAGAGCGATGTCACGAGGATGAACGCGGCACAGCCGTTCATATTGATTGTCGTGCAGATGGGCAGGACGAAGCGCGCAACGGACGGATGTGCGCCAAGCCGCTGCTCCGCCGAGGCGAGCGGCACGAGCAGCGCCCCCGCAGAGCTCTTCGTAAAGAGTGCGACGGCGACGACGGGTGCCATCTGACGGAAGACGCGCACGGGATTCAGCCCGCGCACGGCGAGGAAGAACGGAATGACAACAAAGAACTGAATCAGGTTCCCGCCGATGACGACGGCGGTATAGACACCGAGCGAGCCGATGATGAGCCCCGCCTCAATCTGCGCCGCAAGCTGCGCGGCAAAGGCGAGAATGCCAATGAGAAGAACGACGATCAGTCTGCGGATGAGCGTGAAGAGGAGTTCCTGCAAGCCGTGGATGCCCTTCAGCAGCATCTCACGATTCTCCGTCTTCGGCGCAAAGGCAAGCCCAAGTCCCGCAGCCGCTGTAACAAGCATGACGGAGAGCACATTGCCCGATGTAGTGCCCCCCAAAAGTTAGATCCTATAAGCCTAACTTTTAGGGGTCAAATCATTACAACTTCGTATAACAGCTCCTATTGCGGCTCTTGTAATTCCCTAGTGCTTACCCGATCCATGCCCGCCATGCGTGCTATGTGCACCATGGGCATGCCCGACACTGGCGGCGGCATAACCGACGGCATGACCGGCTCCGGATACGGCGTGTCCGACATGGGACGCGCCTGAGGCGGCATGACCGATGATGTCGGTGCCCGTATGCACCAGTCCGTGCCCTGCATGGCTCAGATGTCCGGCATAGAACGCATCGGCGTGTCCGATTGCCGATGCACCGAAGCCGTGGTTCGACATCCCCGGCAGATAAGCGCTGCCGCCTGTGTGCGACCCGCTCCCATGATCCTCTGCTCCTGTAAACATGGTATCAACCTCCTCGCATATACATCAACGATTCCTTGAAAGCAACGGGGCGGGCAGGACATCCATCCCGCGCTACCGCGCAGGATAGATCCTCAGCAGATGATGCAGGGCATCTACCAGAGCAGCGGTATAGTGGAGGAAGAACATACCTTGCTGGTACGCACTGTTTTTCTCCTGATACACCTTCTGCAAGGCTGCCCGCTCCACCTGCAACTCCTGCGCCCTTCTCTCCTGACGCGCGAGCTGACTGCTCACAGACGTGCGGACGAACTGTTGGCAGGCTGCATGAAATGTCTCTTTCTCACGTCGGAGGAGACGGCTGAGATCTCCGTATTCCCTGTTCGCCTTCTCCCACGATCTCTCGGCGCTTTCCATCTCCCGCTGCGCACGATCCAGATTGTCCTTCGCCTCGGTGAAGTTCTTGTTCGCTACGGCGTTCCAGAACCAATCGGCGATATTGCTGATCGGGCTGTCGTCATACGCCCTTCGGAGCGGCTCATAGGCTGCCGCACTTTCCTCATACACCGTATGCAACGCTCTTTCTTCCTCTGCCATGCGCGTGCATTCCCCGCGCATCTGAGCGATACGGCAGGACTCCGCCCCCAGCTTCTCTGCCGTCGCCCTGACTCCATGCGGGCAGAAGGCAGGCAGCAGGTAGGACTGCACATTCAGAGCCGCCCGCACTGCATCCTGCCTGTACTCCCCGAACGCCTCCACTGCCTGAACAAGTGCCACACGGTATCTCTCGGCGTCGTCGATCTGCTGCAGGAGCGTCTGCATCTCTGCATCCAGTCCCTGATGCCCCGCGAGAAGCCGTTCCCTCGCTCTGTCTGCGGCAGTCAGAAGCTCTCGGAAGAATCCGCCCTTGCGGTCGGCGATGTACCGCTCCTTCTGCGCGGCAAGGTCTGTCATAAGGTATCGTCGGATCTCGGCAATCCTTCGATACTCCTCCGAGGGCGCTGCGTCCTTCGGCTTTTTCGAGGAGACGAAGAAGATCTGATCGAACAGTTCTGTCGGTATCTCATCGCGGATATGTGCATAGGCATCTGCACGCTCCTTTGCAGGGATGCGGTCGACCTGGTTGACGACGGCAATCTTGTGCCGGGTTCCCGTTTCCTGCAGCAGCTCGTACTCCGTACGCGTCCCCGCCTTTGCGGCGTGGAACATCCAGAGGACGACATCCGCCTTCTGCAGGAACTTTCGCGTCGCGACGGAGTGCCATTCATAGCCGGAGTTGAATCCCGGCGTATCGATGATGTCCAGATCTCTGAGTATGCCACAGTGCAGGAACAGCTCGACATATGCAATCTTCTGTAGCGTCTCCGCGTTCTCCTTATCCTTCGTCATCGCCGTCAGATACTGGATGTTCCGACGGTCTTCATCCAGCTTGAGCGTCCGCGTACGCCCTTCCTCTGCATCGTGGATGACGGCATACTCATCCTCCTCAGTATAGGAGAGGATCGTGACCGCCGCTGTCGTGGGACGGATCTTCGTCGTGAGCACGTCCTCGCCGAGCAGTGCGTTGATGAAGGAGGACTTGCCCGAGGAAAATTCCCCGAGCAGCATGAGGATCATCTTTCCGGAGCCCGCCGCCCGAAGCTCCTCCAGATCCCTCTGCCGTGCCTGCACCGCCCTGACTTCCTCGAGCGGGGAGTCCTGCCCCGCCAGTTCCTGCATCGCCTCTGCCAGCGCACACCAGTACCGCTCCTCGCGGAGACGATTCCTGCGCCGGATCCACCGTCTCACCGCATAATGCAGGCATACCCCCGCAGCAAGGAGAGCCGCAAGGGCTGCAATCCACCACATCGTCCCGCTCACTCCCCGAGCAGCAGGAGGTTCGATCTGCAATCGGCGAGGGCGCGCAGATCGGTCTGATACGCAGCATCTGCCCGCTGCAGCGACGCCCTGTCTTCACGGATCCGCTGCTCCATCGCAAACCACATGAGATCGAAGTCACGGCGCAGCGTGGCAGAGAGTTTGTCAGCACTCTGACGGAACTCCTGCAGGAGCGCCTGCTCGATCATCTGCGCCGTATCTTCAAGGAGTCGCGGCAGCTGCTCCTTCAGATAGTCTCTCTGTTCGCGCAGCTTCTCATCCACATAGAACTTCTGCGTGACGAAGGATCCGAGATTGTTGCCGCCGAAGGCGACCAGTGGTATCGCTGCCAGTGCGAAGCCGGAGACGAACGCCATGCCGCCGATCACCGCCGCAGTCCCCACCTGCCCGATGAGCTGCACTCTCTCGATCTGCTCCTTGCCGTCGATCTGCACCGACTGTGGCCTCGGCGGCGTCACCTGTGCGCGCTTGCAGAGATCGAAGAAGATCTGCCGCTCCGAAAACGCATCACAGTACTCCTGTGCGAGTGCCTGCAGGTCTCCATTCACACGATGCAGGAGCTTCTCCTGCCGATATTCGAGCCACTGCTTCCAGTGCCGCTGAAGCGCGAGCGGTAGCACCTCCTCCGCATAGCGCACGATGTCCTTTTCCCGCTCGGCGGCGTTGATCATGATGCGATGTTCCTGTATGAAGTCCTCGCCTGCATCCTGGATCAGGCGCTGCACCTCCTGCGCCCACTGCGCGGGCAGCTTCTCCAGCCGTACGCGGATCTCGCCGAAGCGGCGCTCGGCAAGCTCCTTCTCCGTCTGCAGCCCCTCCCCGACGGCAATGCGCTCCGCGCGGTCCAGCTGCGCCTCCTGCTCCCGCAGAGAGACGTGTTCCAGCAGCATCTGCCGGAGTCCCCCGAGGTGTTCCCTGTATCGTGCGAGCTTCTTCTCGTGCCGCGCATCGCCTTGCAGGAAGGTGCGGAATGCCTGGAACCATGCCGTGTATCCCGAGGCGTCCAGACGCGGCGCATCGCCCTCTTCCTTTGCCGCAAGCGCTTCCTTTGCAGAGATCGGGAAAATCCGGATCTCCTCCTCCGGCATCAGGTGCGAAAGCCGCCTCCTGACATCCGCCGCAGCCTCGGACAGCTCGCGCGCGTCGACGGCATCCTTGAAGTTCAGCACGAAGAAGAAATGCCGGATCGCACTCTCTGCAACGAAGTCCTGCAAAAACTGCCACTCGCTCTGTGTCAACGGCTGTTTCGCACTGAGAACGAATATGACGGCATCCGAGACAGGGATGTACTCATAGGTGACATCCATGCGCTGCTCGGAGACATCGTTGACCCCCGGCGTATCCACGAGTATGATGTCCTCCGGGATATCGGCAAGCGGAACGCCCAGCTCCATGCAGCGGATCTCTCCGGCATCGACATCGCGCAGCGCAGTGAACTCCTTGAACGCCTTCCTGTCCCACGGAATCTCCCTGCATCGTCCCTGTCTGTCATGAATTCGCGCCGTCTTCCCGTCCTCATGGTGGATGAAGGTCAGCACTGCCGTCGTCGGACGTATGGCAGTGGGCAGGATGTTCTCCCCGAGCAGCGCATTCATGAGCGTGCTCTTGCCGCGGCTGAATTCACCGACCACGGTGACAAAGAACTGCTCGCTCTCCAGCGTGTGGATGAGTGTATGCAGGTTCTCCTTCACCTGCTCGTCTGCAAGCTGCTCCGCCATGCGCTGCATTTCCTGTCCCTGCGCCAAGAGCAGTCTTTTCTGCTGCCGGTATCCGTCCATCTCATCGCCCTCCATCGGCTGCAACCCCCCTCGTCACATGGACGAGCCGCTCGGCAAGCTGCTTGGCACAGGACAGGTCTGCTGCCAACGCGCTGCGACGCCACGCTGCATCCTGCTCTGCCTCCTGCTGCTCGCAGCGAATCCTCGTCAACGTGCGCTCGATTGCACGTAGCGGCTCCTGGTAGCTGTCCTCGAGCTGCTGCAGGAGCTTCGCGTCTGCACTGTCCAGATCATCTGCCAGTCGCCGTCTGAAGCTCCCCTCATGCGCCAGCAGGTCGCGCCGCACGTGTGCCGAGATGTCCTGCAGCACATTCCGCCGTCCGATCTTGATGATATGCTGACGCACGGAATCAAGACCGAAGAACGAGGCCGCCACAGCCGCAACCACGCCGACTGGTCCCAGTACCGACGCCAGCACGGCAGCCACTACGCCGGCGACCCCAATGCCCCCGAGCGTCGCCTCGTCGTTCGTGATGATGACACGATCTGATAGATTCAGCTCCGTCACATTCTCGATCCCGAGACCCTTCTGATAGTCCTGCACCATCGTGTTCAGCTGCAGAGATGCCATCTGCAGCTCGCTCATCAGGGCGGCGTATTCCCGCTGCACATAGGTATCTACCGTCTGCGAGAATGCGACCGTACGTTTCTTTAGGAATCTCTGCAGATCTCCGGACAGATCCTGCTTGATATCCCCCGCATACGCCTGAACGAACTCCGCTGCGTCCTGCACCAGCTCCCGATAGGCATACTCCATGTGATGCAGGATGCGGCTCTTGCAGGAGAGGACGCCTGCAGACATTCTCCCACGGACGAGGATCTGCTCCTGCTCGATGGCATAGCGCTGCGGCAGAGCCTCCTGCACGCGGCGTTCAAACTCTGCATAGGGGACAGATACCGCATTCATCTCGAGCTGCTTCTGCGCGATATATTGGCGCACATAGTCAGAGACGCGCTGCACGGGGATGGAGAGCATCTCCTGCGCCAGCCGATCCGCTGTCAGGAATGCCTCGAAGTCCCGCAGGAAGGCAGCGAGTCCCGAACCCTCGCACGCCCCCGCCTCCGCAGCCTTTGCATTGACAGGGTAGAGCTTGATTTCGTCCGGCGGTCTCTGCAGAACCTCTGCGAGCGTCTCGCGGAAATAGTCCTCGTTCTCCTCGAAATCATCATCCTCATCCATCTGATCCACCATGGTGATGAGGAAGAACATTTTTCCCATATAGGAGCGGAAACATTCCAGATACTCCCTTTGCGATTTTGACATGAACTGTAGCGCAGAGATCGCCATGATACCGGCACTGCCGCGCGGCAGATACTCCATCGTAGCGCGCTCGTGATCCTCGTGCATTGAGTTCAGCCCCGGCGTGTCGACCAGCCGCACACCGTTCCGACAGAACGGCGACGGGAATCCGAGGATCACATGGTCGATCTCTCTGGCACGTGCATCTGCCGTTTCCGAAAGGGATGTGATGTAGTCGGCGAGCGCATCGACGGGAACCATCTGCTCCTGTGCGCTGCGGAATATCAGACGGGCAGACTCCTGCGCGCTGTACCGGATGATGTTGATGACCGCCGTCGTCGGAGAGATGTGGGTCGGCAGCATAGCCTTTCCCAGGATGCCGTTGATGAGTGTCGTCTTTCCGGAGGAAAACTCGCCCACGATCAACACATCGAATGCATCTGACGAGAGCTTCTGCTCCATCTGCTGCAGCACGCAGACATACTCCTGATAGGTCTCTCCTTCTTTTGACAGCAGCTGCCTGATTTCCTGCATATACCCGACCGCGCTTTCACGCAGACTGCGAAACTCCTCCAAACGCAAAGATGTCTCCCCCATTTCGACTCATTCTTTTTAATTTTTAATTATAGCAACCCTTCCAACGAATGTAAAGGGATCTGCATCTGCACAGGCAGGATAATGCCGTATACATACAGAATATACAGAGTAGATGAACGAAAGGAGCAGGTAAGCATGGAGAGAGAATGGACATCCGACCTGACAGAAAAGCTGCGCAGGGGTGTGACCGACATAGGCGCAACCCTCGTAGAAAAGGGCAAGAAGGTATACGAGACGGGCAAGGATGACAAGGAGATATACGAACGCATCAAACACGCACGCGCGGATGCAAAGGAGCGTATGGAACACTCCGCAGCGGCCTACGAGGATACCTGCCTGATACTGACACACGAACTGCAGCATCTGGAAAAGGTCGCAGACGAACTCAGAGGGGACTTCCACAGTATCGGCATCGCACTCTCCGCGCGTGCACGGGACGATCTGAATATGCAGCACATTGAGGTGAAGGATGCCGTCATGGCAGAGTCCATCATGAGCGGCGTCGCGGTCGGCTCGCTCGCAGCAGGATCCGCTGTCCTGCTGACGGCTTCATTCGGCACTGCGGGCACGGGCGCTGCCATCTCGGGGCTGACGGGAACATATGCGGTGAATGCGACGCTTGCCGCGCTCGGCGGCGGCACGCTCGCCTCGGGCGGATTCGGCATTGCAGGCGGGCTCGTCGTCGCCTCAGCACTCTTCACCGTCCCTGCGATCGCCGTCGCCGGCATCCTCGCACACAACAAGATCCGAGAAATGGCACGCGAGACTGAGGAACTTCTCGCAGAGACCGACGCGGCAATCGCACTGAACGCACAGGTGGGCGAGCGCAATCTCGCGGCAGCGGAGAAGATCCGCAATCTCTGCACCCTCGGCACGAACATCCGCTTCCTGCTCGGCGCAGTCCGCAACGGATACCGCTTTGACTACAAGGTGATGGCAGCATTGCAGGACAAGCTCGGCAAGGCATTCTTCGCCATCGAGCTGTTCCAGGGAAGTGACATCCATCCCGAGTTGGAGGACTCCATTCAGGAGATCTCGAACGACGATCTCGTCCTGAGCGAGGCAGTCTTCAACCCAGCAGACAACGAGACGCGGCAGCGCTATACCGAGCAGGAGATCAACGCCGTTTTCCCCAGCATATACGAGGACGCAGAGGAGTTCATCTACCTGCTCTACCCGTGGTATAACAAATACTGTGTCCAGAAGGACAGGAAGCTCATCGAAAGGGCAGTCAGGAGAGGTGTCGAGGTCTATATCTGCTACGGCATGGGCGAGGACAAGCAGACAAATAAAAGATTCCAGTCCACCAAGGAAGCCGTCAACTGGCTCAAACGCGAAATCCCGGAACTGAAATCTTACCCGGTAGACTCACATATGAAAATTGCCGTATGTGACAAATACGTCCTACACGGCAGCCAGAACATGATGACCTATCGCTACAACGAAAACAAGGGGGACAAACGCTCGGAGATCACGACGAAGGACACGAGCAAGACGGAGATACAGGAATTCAAGAAGATCGTCGAACGCGAGATATTCAAGGATGTCTGACAGCAACCGAATATATGCAGTCTGTTCACCTCGTCCCCATGCACATACTCTGTCGTCCAACATATCGGTCTTTCCTATTGCCGCCTCCTACAAATCTATGAAAAGTGCCCCCTGTGCGGGGCGCATTGCTTTTATATGTGCCGCAACGCCCCACTTTTATGTAAGCATATCATTTCCGTAAAAACACAACAACAAAGGACAGACCCCCTTACTATTATTTTAGGAATCACTGATAAAATGAAGTCCGTCAGATTGGCGTAGATTTTTCGTCCGAACGAGGAGGCAAACCGGACGCATAGCAAGGGCTATGTGGAGGATTTGCCGACAAAGTTCGGGCAAAAAAGATGCGTCAAGATGGCGTGGCTGAATTTATCAGTGCTTCCTTGACTCTATGATCGATGTTCGCAAGGCGTTAGTTCGTTTCAGGCGGCGCCTCGTCCTCGGTCGAGACGCTGTTGCGCCCCTTTTCCTTTGAGCAGTAGAGGGCACGGTCGCCGCGCTCCATCAGCGCCGTCATATTGTCGTCTGCGCCGTGCCACGTCGAGACGCCGAAGCTCAGCGTGACCCCGTTCAGTGTCTGCGCGAGGGTGATGCGCAGATCCTCGCAGAACGCGCGCATCTCGGTGAGACTGTGATGGAGTGCGAGCACGATGAACTCATCGCCGCCGTAGCGGATGAAGATGTGGCGGCGGTCGATCTTTGCGTGTACGGTATCGGCGATTTGACGTAAAATCGCATCGCCGCCGAGATGCCCGCGCGTATCGTTGACCGTCTTGAAGTGATCCACGTCGAAGATGGCAAAGGAGAAGGCAAAGCCGCGCGTGTTGGCAAGTGCACTGTATTTTGCAACCCCGTCGGCAAGCTGGTGCCGATTGTACGCGCCCGTCAGGAAGTCGCGGCTTGCCTCGTTTTGCGACTCCTGCAGCTCCTTTGCGAGGGTCTCGTTCTGGCGGGCAAGCCGCGCGTCCTCCAGCATCTGCTTACGGATGAGGAAGAAGACGAACGGAATGACCGAGTAGATGGAGAAGACCGTCGTCGAGAGAATGCCCGCAAACCAATGGTACTCAAAGTGCAGCGCGTCAAAGCCGACGAAGACGGTCAGCATCGTCATCGCGACAACGCCATAGCGGCACGCGGGATGTGTCTGCGCATCCGAGCGCAGGAGTGCATGGAGCAGCACAAAGCAGGTGACGAGGAGGATGGGGTAGAAGAGATAGAGGAGATTCATATAGCCGTCCAGCCCAGCGATCTCCGTGATGCTCGCTATAGCAAAGAGCATCGTATACATGATAATAATGCTTCGTATTCGTTTTGTATAGGCGGGAGCAACGATCACCTCTGTAATCTTGGCAAAGGTGATGGGCATGACGTAGAGCATGATGAGGTGGATCTCCCACCACAGCCCCGGCATGCCGATGATGCGCGAGAAGAATGACGAGGTGCCCGTCGTCCACAGGATGAAGCTCATGAGGAAGGCGATGAGGTAGAACTGTATCCTGCGCCGCCTCTGGATGCCGCGCCAGACGAGATCCATGACGAGGAACACGATGAGTGAGAGGGCGATGGACAGACTTGCGATGTGGATCGCGTCCGTGAGGCTGACCTTGCGGATGAGGGAACTCTCGCTGCCGATGAAGAAGTAGTCCATGCTGCCGAGCCAGTTGGCGTAGCCCGAGTGCAGCATGATCGTGAGCCGTTTGCCCGCGAGATCCTCGTCCGTGTGGACGAAATGGAGCGAACGTCCGCGTGCGTCCGTCAGCTGATCCCAGTTCCCGTGCATGTAGATCAGCACATCGTCCAGGTAGACGTAGGCGTCTTGATTCGTCACCGCAAAGAGAATGTGGTCGATAAAGTGCGGCGTATCCTCCGGAATCTCCCACGAGAGATAGACCGTCTGCGTGCCCGGCGGCATCGGGGGCGGCGTAGGGTAGTCGTAGCTTTTCCAGTCGAAATGATCCGGGTGGAACCCAATGATATCCTTGTACTCCGGATTGCCTTCCATCGTCGCATAGACCGGACGAATCGAGGCGTATGGCCCATCCGCGAGGTACTGCCACGTGAGTACCGCAATCCCGGCGATTGCAATGACACACGAAAGAATAACGCAGTTTCTCCAGATGGATCGAATGATGTTTTCCATGCGCTCACCCTTCTCCCGTTCCTGCCGTGCAGCGGGGAGATTTATTTTTAGGGAACCACTGATCAAATGAAGTCTGCCAGATTGGCGTAGGTTTTCCGCCGAAGTGCGGGCAAAAAAGATGCGCCAAGAGGCACCAGCTGAATTTATCAGGGCTTCCTTTATATCGTATATTTATTATAGCATAAAATGAACGTAGTGCATACATGGCGATAGGTTTTCTTATAAATAGACTCTCAGATGGGGGGTGAAACGCGTCGGAGCGTCCGACATACAAACGGGGCTGCGGTACGAATTCTTAGCTTCGTACCGCAGCCCCGTATTGTGTCAATCGTGGAAGCCGGAGAGGTCGAGGGAGTCAAACCCTTCGAGGAGCTCCTTGACCGTGCGTTCGATCTCGTCCGCACCACCCGCCGCATCCGCCTCGATGTTCAGCGGCATATTCGGATCGTGCAGCGACATGCGCAAGAGAGCCCAGCCGCCTTCAAAGACGATGCGCACGCCCTCATAGGAGGGGCTGGCGATCGTGAGACCCCGCTCCTTTGCACGCTCCTCGAACGCCGCGAGCACCTTCTGCCCGTAGGCCTTGGCATCGTCCTGACCGATGACCTTGATGCGGATCTCGCGTGCCTCTGCTGGATAGCGGAGATTTGCGATCAGGTCGTCCAGTGTCCTGCCCTCGGCGCGTGCCTTTGCCGCCGCGATGATGAGCTTCACCGCGAGATAGGCGCCGTCGTCCAGGTAGTAGTTCTCGCTGAGTGCGCCGTGCCCTGAGGTCTCGATTGCCAGCGGTGCGACCTCGCCCGCCTCGTTCCGACGGATACACTCGTTGATGACGTTCTTGTACCCGCGCATGTAGCGCAGGTGCTTTAGGTGCAGGTCATGTTCGAGGAAGTCGGTGAGCCCGTCCGAGGTCACAGAGTCCGTGATGATGGTGGAGCCGGGGTAGTCGGGTGCAAGAATCGCTGCCATCATCGCAATCAGAGCATTGCGGCTGACATCCGTGCCGTCCGCGAGCACGGCGCTCATGCGGTCGACGTCCGTGTCGAAGATGAGGCCAAGATCCGCGTCACTCTCGATCACCGCCTCCTTGATCGCACGCATGGCGGCGGGATCCTCGGGATTCGGGACGTGGTTCGGGAAATGGCCGTCGGGGTTGAGGAACCTGCTGCCCGTCGTATCCGCGCCGAGCGGGGTGAGGATGCGCCCCGCGAAGAAACCGCCCGCGCCGTTGCCCGCATCCACAACGATGTGCATGCCCGCGAGCGGCTTTTCCGCGCCGCCGAGTGCCGTGCGGATCTTCTTGACGAGGTGCTCGCTGTAGCGTCCGATGAGGTCGAACTTCAGCACGTTGTCGAGGGTGCCGTGCGCCTCCTCTGCCTCGGTGGCGTAGGCGAGGATCTTCTGGATGTCCGCCTTGTCCGCACCGCCCGCTGCGGTGAAGAACTTCAGCCCGTTGCGGTTGTAGGGGAGGTGGCTCGCCGTGATCATGATGGAGCCGTCCGCCG
>ERZ773022.1762-NODE-1762-length-13886-cov-7.011134_pt1 | contig 13886 bp, 10 predicted proteins | sample MGYA00580839_ERZ773022 | MGnify/ENA primary metagenome ERZ773022 (study PRJEB29015, sample SAMEA2738020) | human oral metagenome | biome: human oral; feature: human-associated habitat; material: dental | place: China | collected 2044 ... | reverse complement strand
AATCATAAATCTCGGTCACCGTCGCCACGGTTGAACGCGGATTACGGCTGGTTGACTTTTGATCAATTGAAATTGCCGGACTCAGACCCTCAATGCTATCAACATCCGGCTTATCCATAATACCTAAAAATTGCCGCGCATAGCTCGACAGACTCTCGACATAGCGGCGCTGCCCCTCGGCGTAAATCGTATCAAACGCCAGCGACGATTTACCGCTGCCGCTCAGGCCAGTGATTACCACTAATTTATCGCGCGGAATTTCCACGTCGATATTTTTCAGATTGTGTTCACGAGCGCCCTTGACGCGAATAAACTCTACCATAACCGCTACATTATACCTGTTTTTCACAACTTTTTCCAGTCAGTGAACTGTAGATCCACCCGTTCATCTTTAAAATCCTCATGAACAGATTCTGAAAATCGTCGTTCATATACTTTATCCATACGTCGCCATTTTGTCAGTATGCCAGTCAATCCTGACGTAGAGACATTTGGATATTCTTCTAGCCAATCAAGGCAAGCACTTAGATGCACAAACGGCATACCATAGCTCGTCAAATATTTAAGCCTACCTAGTGATTGCATTAATCCAAACTGCAGCGCATTATGCTTATCGTTGCACATACTATATTACATTTGCTATAGTGTAGTCAAATGAATGTTATAGTAGAATTTTTCAAAAGCCTTAGTTTCAAGTTGCGTATTTTACTGATATGTATTATTAGTGCACTGATTGTTATGCTATTGCAATTTGGGCTTTATGATGGGATTGTAAATTTTATAATAGCTGGCGCTATACCTGGGACACATATGTCAATTCCATACTGGCTGATGTTGCTATTTTATGGCGCTATAGCGCTGAATATACTTATTGCTATTGAAAACTCAGCACAACGTCCGCTACCGCCAAAAGACGATTAGCTTAACTAAAAGTTCAAAAGTTAGTCGTTACTCGGCAATACCGCCTCCGCCCACAATTGCAATTCTTGCAAAATAAACTGCTGCTCGTCAGTCGCTGTCGGCGCTAAACGATGTAAAGCTGTCATAAACCCTGGTAATTGCGCCTGTAGGCGCTGAGTCCGCCACGCTTCCCATTGCGCCAGATCATCTTCGCTGAGCGAACGCGGAAAGTTACGCGCTTTGTAGTGCAGCAATAGCAGCGTTAACCGTTCATCCTGAAATTCTGGATGAAAATCTGTCAGTTCACGCTCATCAGCATTACGCACCGCTTCGACACGGATACGATCACGGTCGTTCAAAAAGCCGTCATACAATTGCGCTTCTGGATCGGGCAGTTTCTTGAAGGCTGGCTTGTTTTCAAAAATAGTCCGTAATTTTTCGGCAAAGTCCGGGTGATTCAGTAAAATATTTTGATGTTTCTGCACCGTCTCTAGGTCAAGCGAAAGCTTCTGCCAGCCATCGCCCTGTTCCAGCACACCCAGCGGCGCCACCGCCGGACAGCGATTGTATTGCAGCTCTTTGACGGGCAATTTAACGAAATCCTCAGCCTGCCGCTCTTTCCACGAGGCAAAAATCTTCGCCGCTAGCTCGTTCGTATCCAGCCCAACAAACGGCGTCGGATCATAGCGTAGATCATAGACAACCACGCCGCCATTTCGACTGGTCGTCAGCGGAAAAGCCACTGTGGTTTTAGCAAATTCTTTATCGTAACGCCCGCTGGCATAGACAAACGGTTTCTTGTCATCCACATTGACCAGTTGCTGGACTACTTTTTTGTCGCGCATTTTCAGTAAATAATCATACAACTGCGGCTGCTTTTGCTTGATTAATTTCGTCACGGCAATCAGCGCCGTTACGTCCGCCAAGGCGTCATGGGCATTTTCGTGCGCAATACCGTTGGCGCTGGTGATCAATTCCAAGCGGTTACTTGGCTCACCTTTGTCATCAAGCGGCCAATTAATCCCTTCCGGCCTGAGCGCTCGCGTCAATCGCACCACATCCAGCAAATCCCAACGTGAGCGACCGTCTTTCCAGCTCCACTCGTACGGATCATGAAAATTGCGCCACAACAAATGGCGGATAAATTCGTCGTCAAACCGAATATTATTAAAACCAACTGCAATAGTGTCGGGCGTGAAAATTTCCTCACTCAACATCCGGGCAAACTGCGCTTCGGCGTAGCCCTCCTCAACCGTTTTTTGCGGCGTGATACCAGTCACCATCAGCGCATCAGGACTCGGTAAGGTATCATCATTCAGCGTCACCAGCAGATTATACGGCTCGCCAATTGGTTCGAGATTCATGTCCGTCCGCTGCCCAGCAAACTGCATGATTCGGTCTTGCCGCGGATTTAGTCCGCTGGTTTCTAAGTCATAGAAGAAAAATTTTCGCGCCATACCTATAGTATAGCAGAAAGGTTTTACCCACCTATCGTCATCACCTTAACTCCAGGTATTTCCTCATAATATTTTCTAGTATTATGTAGTATTTTTTCGAATGTCTCGTCTTCAGTTGATTGATGTTTGTATATCAGAAGTATCCCATTTTTGGCATTAAACTGCAGCATGTATTTTTTCATTGAATCAAATGACCTAGTTTTCTTTAAGCTTCTTCCCCCTTGCAGTTCTGAGTGCGTAGACAACTTTAACTCAATAATCACCGGGCCAAAAAATCCATGATACACCTGAAAGTCAGTACGTGTTCCATCCAGCTCTTGTGTCTCGCGCTCAAATCTAGTGTGGATATCCGACTTATTGTATTTTTCCAACAGTAAATTGTCAAAGCGTATGGCAATGTTTCTTTGTGCGTCCACTTCACCCCTACATAGCAGAGAAGACCCCTCCTGCTTCACCCACCTATCCAGTGATCTTATAATCTCTTCTGTCTCAAACAAAAGCTCGTCCTCAGAGCAAATTACCCTATCATCAGTTGAGTTTAATCGGTTAACTAGTTGTATCGCCATTGAGTACGAGTGTTTACCGCCCAACTGCTCCAAAAAGCTTGCCTTGATATCCTCAAGTAGGTGTCGAAAGCCAGCAGTCGTATACTCTGGATACTTCTCTACCTCTTCTTCTATTAGCCGCACTATACCTATATCTTTTGTATAGCTAAGGTTCTTAAAATAGCTTTCGCACACCCTCCAAAGATAAAAGGTATACCGGCTCCATCCTTCACCTCTCCCATTTATCTTGAATGATTCTCTCAGTAAGTCAGTAAATATATCAATCCATTTACTGTTCGTTAATCCCGCTAGAGGCTTGGCAATAACTTTGTCATCCAACCCTGCTTCATCATCACTTATAGAATAAAACGCTCCGGAAGGATGCTTTGGGCAGTTAAAGGCTTTGTTTTTTAGCAATTGAGCTCTTCGTATAATAGCATCCTCATCTTCGTAATTAGCGATCAATATACTATCAACCTCCTGAAGGATGAGTCTGCTTAAATCATCATGATTCTTTTGATAATAGCCTAAAACTTTTAGCAAGAATTTTTTGTCTGGCATAATGACTTCAGCAACACGCAAGGCTTTCACCTTGTGATGAACCATTATGTCACTTTTGAGTATAAAATCTCGCAATATCGGTACGGCTTCTTTTACTGAATGTTTATCAGCAAACTCAATGAAGTTTTCAGGCAAATGTTGCGCTTTATCGGCATCTACATCTTTGTAAGATTCTATAATGTTGGATCTGTCGGCATCATCAAGCTTTATATTATCAAAAATATCATGCCGCTGTTCTTCATACATATAAGGGAATAGACTAAGAATCTTTTGCTTATAATCCCCTAAATCCGTCCTTTTCGTAAGATACCCAAATAAAACTGCCGTGACAGCCTGAGGTACACATCTAGAAATAGTATACTCTCCGCCGCCCCCAGGATACTTCTTCGTATAAGCAAACTGTATCCGTGACTCATTAAAGTCATCAAGTGTATGCTTTTTTAGCCCTTCCCATATACACGCAACTTGCTCTTCAGTATAATTCAACTCCTCTCGACGATTGGCGTCTTCTAAATAATCTACAATCATTTCCGCAGCCTCATACAAAGATCCCAAACTAATACCTCTTGAATTATTGTGAATTTGCTTATAGACTGTATTGAACTTAACTGTTGGCTGGTTTAGTTTATCCTGCCTCCGCATTCGCCTTATTTCAGCGTCAAACTGTTTAAACTCGTTTGGCAATAGCGTGCGGGCACGCTTCTCAATAGCCACTTTATTAGGATTATCAGAACTAATAACTCCCGTTAACAAATCCCTCAATAGCCGCCTTTGGTCACCCTCCGCCATCAGCCTAACTATCTTATCAACCGCATCAATGGTCATCTTTCGTGCAAGAGATGAACGCATGCGATATAAAAAAGTATCGCCATCTTTGCCGCCATGAAGTGAATATTCAAGCATTTCATCGAAATATGATGAGTCTTTTTGAGAAATTAAATTAATAATCTTTTGTACAAACTCTGAATGTTCGGCATAATAACCGTGTTCGACCTTAGAGGACAAGTATACGAACTGTTTCAACCTCGACAACCAGTCATCATGCCACAGCTTATCAATACTCACTAGAAACTTACTCTTACCGTTAAATACCAACTTATCGCGGTTGATTACGGATAACACAAGATTTTCATCAATCGCTAGCTTTCGCAAAAAGTAACCGATAGACTCTGGCTTATCCAATTTCTCAATATAAAATTGTGAGCCGATGACTTCGCGTTTCATTCCTTCAATGTATATATCTATGGCTGCTTCACTGTTCCTATCCATTTTGTAAGCAAAAGATTGTATGGCGTCAAATATAACAGTATAGTTTCGGTGTGCGGATAACAGTAACCTATTTAGTACTGACTCGTCATTAGTTGCCATCAGGGAATGTATGGCATTATACTGTAAATCATGATTATTGTTTTTAACCGTCCTACAAGCTATCGTTAATAATCTTTCAACAAGCCGCCGATTATCTTCTTTATTATATCTATTAAGAAGCAACGCTTCGCCGCAAAATACAATGGCATTTAACAACATGGCATGGTTAGCTTTTGTGTTACGCTTTGCGATAACAAACTGTAATACCGACTCTATTTGATCTGAGCTAGCGTAGCGAGCTAAGTTAAATAAAACCTCACGATCAATAAATGTAGACTGCTTCTTATGTTGACTCCATATACGGTCAAATATGTATTCCTTATCAGAACTAGTCATACATACCGCATTTACCCCTGTGACTAGTAATTCTGTATCATCATTTAAAGTTGCGTCTCCTGACTGCAGATCAATAATAAGACGTGCCATCTCTGGTATCTCATCGACTAGATATGACAGTGTGTTACGCCAAGACGGTATAAGTCGACGAGTTTGACTATCAAAGGCCAGCGTAAACGCTTTTCGAATTGGATTCGCCATCCGAGCTATATATTTTGCCGCAAGGTATTCTTGAATTTCTGCATTAGTAAAATATATCCTTCCTTCTACATTCTTAGTGAGTAAAGCATGCTCATATATATCTTCTATATCTGTATTTCCTAGTAATAATTTTACGTCCGACGAAGCCCTATCAATAAAAGTAATAAAATCATCAGTCGATATTTCAGTAACTTGGGCGATCTTCATAGTAAGCGCAACATGCTCTAGAAAACGCTGCTTTAGCTCTGCCAATTGACGTCCTGATTTCTCGTCCTCACTAAGGAGCTGTTTACTTACAAGCGATGCAAACAGCATCGACCTATTAAGATCTTCCACATTAAAATTCTCATCCTCTAATTTCTTGGCAATAATTTCAAGATAGCGAGGGTTTTGTAGAATTGAATTGTCACCCGTGCGTCCACATGGCAGGCTATTAAATAATTTCCTGATAACACCTTCCTCAACACCAATCTGCTCTAAAAATTTTTTTGCTTCATGAGATTTAAGCGGATTAATGAATAGATAGTGTGCGTCTGGAATTCCTCTAAATATATTTTGGTATTTGCTAAAATAATGTATACGACTTGATATTACATACTTACATTTTGGATGTCTCTTGATATAATAGACCAGCTCCCTGATTGTCTCTATAATATCCCGATTTGGAGACTCATCCAGGCCATCTAGTAGTATAATATCGGTATCATCGTGTATATTGTTTAGTCGAAGCCAACTGTCTAGGTTTTGCCCTGGCAATTTAGTTCTAAAGTCTATCCTACGTGCATTTTCATATAGCCCTTCGAGTTCTTCAATAAGGCGTGTTTTACCCTGACCCGGTTCCGCTACAATAAAAGTTACTCTGTTTTCCAAAATATCTGATAGTCTAGCACTAGTAGTGTCGTCATCATAATCAAAAAAGTAATTACCTCTGGATTTGAGCTCCAGGAGTGACTCGTAGGAACTTGCGATATAGAGTCGTGGTTGAATATATTTCATCTTTATATATAATTATAGCCTAATTTATCCTAAGTTGTAGATTACAATCTTTATATCAAAATTTGTCAACAATGCACTTTATTCTATTGCTCAACCAGCGTAAACGGCGTCGATTCGCCAATCTGCACCAAGGTCTCGCCTACCGCACCCTGGCGCATTAGCTCGTGAGTGATGCCCATTTTTCGCATGATGTCGCGCAGGCGGTTAATTGATTCAAATTGATCAAAATTAGTACGGCGAGCAAACTTTTCAATTTTAGCGCCGTGGATAATGAAACTAACCGCATCTTCATCGTCTACATTTTCAGGCTCCGCACCAACCACCCGCTCCACCGTCCAGACGTCAGACGCTGCTTGCGCGTCCAGAGCGATTACCGGTAGATCATCGCCCTCTTCCTCAACCATCTCCGCCTCACGTGCCCGATACCCAGCGACTTTACGGCGCAGCAAACGCAGGAGTTCGGTCACGCCGGCATGTGTCTGCGAGGAAATCGCCAGCACTGGTGAACCGTTGGCTACATTTTGGAGTGCCGTTGATTGCATGGCAATAATCTCATCATCCAGCCCTTCACATTTCGTCAAAGCGATGATTTCTGGACGCGCCGCCAATTCTTCAGAATATTTTTCCAGCTCGCGGCGAATGGTTTGATATTTTTCCGCCGGGTCGTCACTATACGCGTCAATCATGTGCAACAACACGGCCGTCCGCTCAACATGACGCAGGAACTGGTCACCCAAACCCTTACCTTCCGACGCACCCTCAATCAACCCTGGAATATCGGCGATCAAGATTGAACCATCATCAACATCCGCCACGCCCAGATTTGGCGTCAATGTCGTAAACTCATAATTAGCAATTTCCGGTCGGGCGTTAGAAACTACGCTTAAGAATGTCGATTTACCAGCATTCGGAAAACCAACCAAACCAACATCGGCCAGCAATTTTAGTTCCAGCTCTGCCTCAAATTCTTCACCTGCCTCACCAAGCTCAGCCATCTTCGGCGCTTGGCGCGTACTGGACGTAAAGTGCGCGTTACCAAAGCCGCCGTCACCGCCGCGGGCAACAACCGCTTGTTGCTGGTCTGCCGTCAAATCTGCCACCACCTTGCCGCCACGCTTGACCAGCGTACCTATTGGCACTTTGACGACCAGCGGCGAACCGCTTTTACCGCGCTTGTTACGCTTACTGCCGTCACCGCCATTCTCTGCCTTCAGTTCCGGCTTATACCGAAAGTTGAGGAGTGTATTCAGGTCTTTGGTTGCCAAAAATATAACATCACCGCCACGCCCGCCATCGCCGCCATCAGGACCGCCCTTGTCAACATATTTCTCATGCCGAAAACTGACCGCGCCATTACCGCCCTTGCCAGCTCGCACTAATACTTTCGCTGTATCTACAAACATAATTTCAGTATACCAAAAAGCGCCCCCGAGAGATAGCGGAGGCGCTAATATACTTAGTCTACCTAGTGGATATAAGTGTAGCCACCTGGGTTGTCAAGGACACGATGAGTAACTATACCATAGCCAGCAAAATTCATGTCACTGACGTAAACTACACCGTTTTCAACTCGTTCGACAATACCAACGTGACCGTAATAACCAGTCCGCGTCTGGAAAATTGCGCCTGGCGCTGGAGTGCTATTAACCAGAAGACCAGCTGCCCTGGCGCTTGCTGCCCACGTATTGGCATTACCCCAGAAGCTACCGATTGGACGTCCTAATTGCAAACGGCGCTCATATGCATACCAAGTACAGTTGCCAGCAGCATATCTGTTACCGACAGAGGCAATAGCTGAACTTCTGGTTGCCGTACCGCCAGAGGCACTGCCATAAGAGGAGGCGTATCGGTTACCGTAACGCGGCCGCGGAGCCACATAGCCTGGACGCTCAGTCTCCGGTAATTCCCCGCCAGGCAAAACTACACGAGCGCCAACATTAAGCCCTGTTTTTTCCTCAATATCATTATATAGCACAATTCGCTCAGCGCTAGTCTTATACTTTTCTGCTAGCGATTGAGTAGTATCGCCGCTCTTAACCGTATAAACCACACCGTCAACCAACGGCACAGTCAAGGTCTTGCCTGGCTCAATTGCATCGGAATCCGTATTATTAGCCCAACGCAGTGTTTGCGCCGAGATCTTAAACTTCTTAGCAACAGTATTCATAGTGTCGCCATTCTTCGTCACATACGTCGTAATTCCGCGACCAGCTGAAGTATCAGGTTTGACAATTTCCGGTTTCGTGATTACCTCGGCGTCATTTTGCGATAAATCCTTTTTAATCCCCAGAGACGTAGTAGTTTCACGCAGATCGCCAGCCGATGGTAATTCAGTCGTTTCAGCAAGATTCGTCACCACAGTAGCTGCTGCTAGCTGGTCAACAGACACTGCACTTGCTGCGGTATTTTCATTATGCGATTTTGATGATTTCGTATTAGATGAAGCAACAGTTTTATTTTCTGCCGCCGCCGACTCGCCGTTATTATATCCATATATTAGAAACGAAATAACTAAGATAAATATTCCGCCATAAACCGCAAATGAACGCAGCTTACTTCTTTTACTCCGAAGAGTAGATACTTGATTACGAATCTCCGTACTCCTTGCATCAGCGTTACCGCCAATACTGCTACCAAACTGTCTTTCTTCTCGCAATAGAACAGGATACCTTGTCGACCTAATAATTAGTTTATATTCTAAAATGATTTGGTTTATCGTATCCGTAGCGACAATCTTGGCAGGCCGTTCGTCGTGCCAGTCCCCAACAACTCAACTCGCGAACGAGCTACTGTTTATTTTACACGACATTGACATTATTGTCAATAGATTTTATGAAATGCTAATTTGTCAAGAAATCTGGCATTTTTTCTGGCAATGTTGCTTGATATTCTTCTCATGCTCATCATTGGTTACCGCAAAATACGTAACGTCATCATCACCGCTCAAAAAGTACTTATATGGAGTATTTTCCGGATCAGCCGCTGCGTTTAGCGCACTCAAAGACGGCACAGCAATTGGCCCTGGAGGTAAACCCTTGTGCTTGCGAGTATTATACGGGGAATTTAAATCCGGCGTCCGTACTGCACCAGTTTTATCAGCAGCATATTGATACGTTACATCAGACCCTAATGGCATATCCGCTTTCAAGCGATTATAGAATACGCTCGCAATCTTTCGCTGGTCAGCGCATATTTCCGCCCCAGCACCGCAGCCAATTGACTCCTTTTGAATAATTGATGCCAATGTAATTCCCTGATGCAGCGTCAAACCGCGAGCCTTAAACTTCTCTACTAGATTATATTTTTTCACGACAGCCTCAAAATGACTAAGCGAACGCTTAATTACTTGTTCAATTGACTCATTAGGCGAAATATAAAACGTTTCACCATAGACGTAGCCTTCCAGGTCAGCGCCGTTCGGGCGGCTAGCTAAAATTGGATTCGTGTATTTGGCATTAAACGCTTCTTTTATTTTTTTATCCGAAAATTCCGCCTTTTTTAGTACCGATTCCACTTCTCTACCATCTGAATTTTTGATTTTCGTATGCAGCGTTGCACCTGGATAAAATGTTATCGAAACCTCATCTGATTTACCGCTAGTTAAGCGAGCTACAATTTCCGGCACTGTTTGCGACGGTCTGACTGAATATACACCAGATTGAAACTTGCTGCTAGCATTGTGCAGACGCACATACGCCGAAAAAGCCAGCGAGCTGCGAATAAGTTTTTTCTGCTCCAAACTATCAGCTATATCGCCAGAGTTCATACCTTCCTTAATATCAACCCTCACAGCTGTTTTATTACTAACATCAGCTGGCATAAGCATCTGTCGATACCACATAGCCGCACTCAGCGACGCCACGCCGACCACAGCGACCAGCACCGACAAAGCTATCAGCCATTTTCTGCGACTTCTTCGAATTTTCATATATGCTCCTCCAAATAATCTTGCAAAATTATACTAGCCGCCTCGGCATCAATTTCGCCTTTATCTTTAATTTTATTGCCTAGTCTCTGTTCCGCCTGAACGCTCGTCAGCGACTCGTCCTGGAATACTACCTTCGTATCCAAATCAATCTCTGCCAATTGATCGACAAAATTCTCTACATATTTCGTCTGCTGCGTTGGTTCGCCAGATTGATTGCGCGGATAGCCTACGACGATGATATTAATATCGTTTCGTAAAACCAATTCGACAATTTTTTGGATTGTTGACTCGTCATTCTCTAGCCACCCAAAAGGCACCGCAATTTTAACCCGAGAATCAGCCATCGCTACGCCGATCCGCCGCGTGCCGACATCCAGAGCCAAAAAATTCCTATTTGGCATTCTTCAACTTAAACTCAACGTTAATCTTTTTTATATCATTTGGTACAGATCTTACCCAAAACGGCGAGAATTTCACATCGACATCCTCAACGCCTTCAATAGACTCAATTGACGACTGCACGTCACCGTACGTCCGGCCTTTTGCTTGCTCTTTTACTTTAGACTCATTAATTTCCGGACCGATCTTGCCGTTAGCGGTCACAACAAGACTCTTAATACCACCTCTATCAGTAAATTGAGAAAATTCTGCTTTATCTACGCCGCTGTCATAAATTTTTTGCGACTTTTTATCGCCAATATCATCTTCTCTAATTTTAGCGTCAATGAAAGATTTTATATCAGATTTATCTGCTGCCAGCATACTGGCAGTAATTGTCGATTTTAGCAGCACGCTACCCGAGGCTTCACTATCAACCGCCACGCTAGGAACTGGATCTGAGCGATTTTCAGAATAACTATCGGTGATGACTTTCGCAGAGCTGCCGAAAGAGCTGGCAAGCTGATTTTTTAGGCTATTATCCTTCTGTTCGTTTAATTTCGATTTTGCGCTGGCAACGTCAGAAGCTGTTACTACGGTAGCTGTTTTGTCAGTTCCACCGCTGGTTGGCGACATCAGCGAAGCCTTTATACCATCAACCGAAATCGACATACTGCCCGACGCTGCATTATACTGCGAACCGCCTTCAGCCGCCCGTACCGAGGCGGTAGCTGTTCCAGAGCAAGTTCTATCAGAACAATCCCACGACAACGTCGCCGCCGGAACTGTCACCGACGAAGATAGCACATAAGACAAATCATTGTTCTTAAGAATCGTCCCCGCAGCTATAGTCACGCTATTCTTTGACGAATTACTAAACCTAACCGACCCAGTCGCTTTTTCTCCAACATTCTTTTTGCCGGTTGCCGCAAACTCAACACTGATTTCTTTTTGTAATTCTCGTTTCTGAACCTTAATACTGTCATTTTTAGCACTGACCGTGTCGTCCGTCGTCAATTTTACCGTCTCGCTGACTTTTACGCCCGTTGTTTTAGCGGTAATAATTACTGTCGCGTGCGGCGCAAACCAAGTCACCCACACTAAAAATATAATTAATAACAGTACGCCGCCGCCAATCAAGGCGAACTTCTTACGAAAAACATTAAAATCTGGGATCTTTGGCTTTTTCTTATTATTTTTTGCTGAATTGCCAGGAGATTTATTCTTATTGGCGGCATCTGGAGTGTTTGCCCCGTTAACTCCCTTATCGTCTTTTGGTTTTTTATGAGCCGAATCTGCCATATCGCCAACTGGCAGCTGTCCGCCATCAATCACATCACTATCGTCTACTTTCAGCGCTGGAATCTCCGCAATTTCCGGCTTACTTTGCAATGTTTTTGCTACTGGAATATCGGCTGTCGCCGCCAATCCTGCTAATACATTGTCGCCGGTAATTATTACCACTCTTTTGTCCGCCGATTTAGCTGCTCGCGCCAACAGTCGAATGTTAACCGCGCTCTGCAAAACGCCGATTCGCCGCGGCGGCACCAAGGCAATAATCCGCTCTTTTGACGATTTAATCTTGCCAATTATTGACGTAATATCGTCTTCTGTATCAATATGGATAACGTCTTTATTCATTTCAAATCTTTAATAACCTGTTTACTTTTTCGACCAAACCATTACTTTCCTGGTTTCCAATTATTGTATCATACCCCACCCGGAGTAAACCCATAACCGTGATAAACGTATGATCGGCTATATCACCTGTGGTATCAATTATGCCAGTCACGTCGCTAGGCTTAATGTATTGCACGACTGGTTTTTTTGTAAACGGCAAATCCTCATGCCATTGGTGTTTTTCCAGCGCCTCAGTAATTTTCTTCAAATTGGATCCGCCGCCGCACAGCAAAATGCGGTTCGGCAAATAATCAACGTTATCAAACTCGCTTAATGCTAATTCCACACCGGACAGCCATACCTCTAATGTCTTATCAATCGCTTCATCAACTCGCCTTTTCACTGTCGGCTTAATATTACCATCATTAAGGTTTAGTTTTAACTTCTCAGCATCCTTAAAGCTCAAATCCAGATCGGCTGCAATCGTCCGCGTAAAACTCCGGCCGCCGATGCCAAACATCTTCGTACCTTCAACCCCGCCGTCGTTCACTACTGCAATATCGGTCGTGCCGCCGCCGATGTCCGCTAAAATTGCCGTAAAATTACTATCTGTATCTGTTCCTAAAACACTGCGACTTACTGCAAACGGCTCAGCAGCCACCGCCACCAATTCTAATGCTAATTCGTCAGCCACTTTCTCCAACGCCCCAATATGCACCATCGGAGCAAATGCCGTATAAATTTGTACTGCTACGTCTCGCCCCTGAAAACCAATCGGATTAGACACCTTATAGCCATCAATATGAATACTTACCAGCGCCGAATTAACTAACTTCACTTCAACATCCTCGTTGCCAGTCTCCAGTGCTATCTGTGCCTGAGCCTTGCTTTGCGCCCGCTCTTGCACCTTCTCAATGATAAACTCCATCTCTGCCACGTCTAAAGTCTTATTCGGCTGCGGACGGCGATAACGAATCGTGTTAGTAACACCCTTTACTAGTTCGCCAGCAATACCAATAATCACGCGTTTGCCTTGTATGCCAGCTTGATCTTCCGCCTCGGTAAGCGCCGCTTCGCAATTTGCGACCACGCCAGCAATATCAGCAATCGCGCCCAAATGCATGTCGCCCATCTCCTGCTGTTTGCGCCCGACACCGATAATTTCCAAATTATCATCTTTTATTTCGGCAATCAGCGCCTTAACGACCTCTGTACCAATATCCAAACCAACTAACAATTCCGGAGTATCTTTATCGGTTTTTTTTAACATGTCTCTCAATGCCATATAGGCTTATTATATAACGCTTGTGATTTTGAGGCAATTATTGACTTTTTCACTAATAAATTACCTCATGTTTATTTATTTCAGAACCGCTTTAATCCGGCGAACTCCCGCTGAGCTGGACTCTTCCTTGGTGATTTTAAAGCGCTTACCGCCTTCAGCCAAGACACCCGTGTGCTCGACGTGCGGGCCGCCGCAAACCTCGAAACTAATGATATTGTCGCCTTCGCCGATGGAATAAACTTTTACTTTATCACCGTAGCGCTCGCCAAACGCGCCGATTGCACCCATTTTTAGCGCCTCGTCAGTCGGAT
>ERZ773022.1758-NODE-1758-length-13901-cov-2.896938_pt1 | contig 13901 bp, 4 predicted proteins | sample MGYA00580839_ERZ773022 | MGnify/ENA primary metagenome ERZ773022 (study PRJEB29015, sample SAMEA2738020) | human oral metagenome | biome: human oral; feature: human-associated habitat; material: dental | place: China | collected 2044 ... | reverse complement strand
GACCGAGGCGGCCCTCGCGGACGCCTTCGCCGCCCTGGCCACGGGCCGCACGGTGATCGCGATCGCGCACCGGCTCGAGACCATTACGGGCGCCGACCGCATCCTCGTCCTCGACGACGGGGTCATTGTCGAGGACGGCGACCACGAGTCCCTGGTGAGGGCGGGAGGGCGCTACGAGTCCTTCTGGCGCGCCAAGGTGGACTCGGCGGGCTGGCGGATCGCCGAGAGCACCGAGGACGCGGATGAGTAGGGTCGGGACATGGTGCACAGACCGACCCCAGAACAACGTCGTCCGGGCCGCCCCAACCTGATCAGTCGGGAGATCATCGCCGACACCGCCATCGGGCTCATCGCCGAGGCCGGTGTTGACGCCCTCACGTTTCAGAGTCTTGCGGCTCGTCTCGGAGTCAAGCATCCGGCGCTGTACCGTCACGTCGATGGTCGCTCCGACCTTCTGCGCGCCGTCGCGGACCGCTTCATGGAGACCACCGAGTGGCCCGAGCCGCAAGGCGGCTGGCAGGACTACCTGCGCGCCGTCGCGGCCGCCATTGACACCGAGTGCGGCCGGTACCCGGGAATGATGGACCTGATCTACAACCAGGTGTGGCCCATGCCCGAGCGCCTCATCCGGGCCGCACTGGAGATGACCGAGAACCTCGTCGCCTTCGGGTTCCCCCAGCGGCTCGCGCTCGTCGCGGCCGACATGGTGGCCGACTTCGCCGCGGACAGCCGCATCCGGCGCGACCGGATCGCCCAGTACACCGAGCAGTGGGGCGGGTTCACGCAGGCCCTGGCCCCCGACGGGCCCGACGGCGCTCACGACGCCGGGCTGCGCGCAGCGTTCGACGCCCACTTCTCGGCCGGCCCCGACGCGTGGGTGGGCGACAAGCTCGAGATCATCCTCGCAGGCATCGAGGCGAGGCTCGCAGCGGCGGACGCGCGGAAGACACAAGTGACATGAGGCAACCAGTTGTATAAGGTTTGCCTTACCTGTCGTGCCGGTTCAGTCGAGCACGAAGCACGCCCCATGAGACGAGGAATCCCTGATGACTGGTGCCAGCTCAACCGAGGCGTCTCGACGTCTCTCCCTGGAGACGATGCGGGACGACCTGGCGAGAGTGCTGGGGATGCCGGCCGAGTCGATCTCTGATGACGCCGACCTGATCGGCCTCGGACTGGACTCGGTGCGCGCTATGCGGCTCGTCGCGCAGTGGCGGCGCCGAGGCGGCGGGGTGCGCTTCGCCGACCTTGCCTCCGCCACCACGCTCGCGCAGTGGTGGGAGGTGGTCTCGGCCGCTTCCGGTCCTGCGGCGGCCGGCCCCGGGCCGGGCGGACCGTCGTCGGCCCGCCCCGATCGCATTCAGCGCAGCGGCGGCTGCACGACGGCTTCTGAGGCGCCCGTCGACTTCTCCGCCCGTCTCGCAGCGCCCTTCCCGCTCACGCCCGTGCAGCACGCCTACTGGGTCGGGCGGCGTGACGATCAGGTGCTCGGAGGTGTCGGCTGCCACGCCTATCTGGAGCTCGACACCCCGGATACCATTGATCCGGCGCGGCTTGAGGCGGCGGGTCGGGCGCTGGTGGCCCGGCACGAGATGCTGCGCGCCCGCTTCCTTGACGACGGCACCCAGTCGATCAGCGATCAGGATGCCTGGCCGGGCGTCACCGTCCACAGGATCGGGCGCCCGGACGACTCGCTCCGCCTGCGGGAGCGTCTGTCGCACCGCCTCCTGGATGCCTCCCGCGGCGAGCTCTTCGACCTTCAGCTGAGCCGATTCGAGGACGGAGGCTCGCGCCTCCACGTCGAGGTCGATTTCCTGGCGGCTGACGTGGTCGGTCTGCGCATCCTGCTCGACGACCTGGCCGCCCTCTACCTGAGACCCGACCAGCCGCTCGCCCCTCTGCGGCTCACGTTCGCCGAGTACCAGCGCCGGCACCTGGAGCGCCTGCGCATCGATCGCGATCGGGATCATGAGTGGTGGCGGGAACGGACTGCGGATCTTCCCGGACCTCCGCAGCTTCCGCTGGCCGTCGACCCGGCCCGGGTGGGACGTCCCCGATTCGTTCGCCGCGAGTCGTGGCTGCCGCGCTCGGCGTGGGACGCCGTGACCGGGAAGGCGCGGGCCGCCGGAGTCACTCCGGCGATGGTGCTGGCGGCCGCGTACGGCGAGGTGCTCGGCCGGTGGAGCTCGCAGCGCCGATTTGTGCTCAATCTTCCCGTATTCGCGCGAGACGAGTCGCTGCACCCCGACGTCGCCCGCCTGGTCGCGGACTTCACCGACCTGCTGCTGCTCCCCGTGGACCTGACGGAGACCGCCGGATTCGGCGACCGGGCGCGGGGCCTGCAGCGCAGCTTCCGCGACGCCGCCGAGCACACCGCCTACTCGGGCGTGGAGGTGCTGCGGGACCTCAGCCGGTACGGCGAGGCCGGCAGCGGGGCGGCGGTCTTCGCATGCAACCTCGGCAACGAGCTGATCACCGACTCCGTTCGGCAGGCGTTCGGCAAGCCGGGGTTCATGATTACCCAGACGCCCCAGGTGTGGCTCGACCATCAGATCAACGAGTACCCCGATGGCCTGCATCTCGCACTGGATGCGGTGGAGGAGCTGTTTCCGCCCGGTGTCCTGGATGGGATCTTCGACAGTTATGTGGCGCTGCTCAATCGGCTGCCGGACTCGGACTGGGGGCAGCCGGTCATTATCGAGCTCCCCGGCGGGCAGCAGCGGGTCCGTGCGGCCGCCAATGCGACCGGGGAGCCCGCCGCCGGCGGACTGCTGCATCGGGCGTTCTTCGAGCACGCCCGGACGGATCCGGACCGCACTGCGGTGATCTGCGGGGAGCGCGAGCTGAGCTACGGGGACCTCGCCGACCAGGCGCTCAGGATCGGCGCGGCGCTGCGCCGTCGGGGAGTCCGGCCGGGCGATGCGGTCGCAATCACCATGCCGCGCGGCGCGGCGCGGATCGCCGCGGTCCTCGGAGTCCTTGCGATCGGCGGGGCGTACGTCCCGGTCGGGCTGGATCAGCCGCCGCACCGCCGCTCCCTGGTGCTGGAGCGCGCGCAGACCCTCATCACCTGCGCTGAGAGCCGGACCGGCCTGCTCGATCACGAGTCGGCGCTGACAACCGCCGAGGCGCTGACGGGGCAGCCCCTGCCCGAGCCGGTCGAGTGCGATCCGGCTGCAGTCGCCTATGTGATCTTCACCTCCGGTTCGACCGGTGAGCCGAAGGGCGTGGAGGTGTCGCACCGGGCCGCCTGGAACACTATTGACGACGTCGTGCAGCGCTGGGGCGTGGGGTGCGCGGATCGCGTACTGGCGGTGTCCGCGCTGGAGTTCGATCTCTCGGTGTTCGACGTCTTCGGCATGCTCGGCTGCGGCGGCTCGCTGGTCGTGGTCTCCGAGGAGGACGTCAGGGACGCTCAGGCCTGGGCTCGGCTCTGCGACCGGCATCGGGTGACCGTGTGGAACTCGGTGCCGATGCTGCTGGAGATGCTGCTGGCGGCCTGCCAACAGCGGCCCCTGCCGGAGGACCTGCGACTCGCGCTGGTCTCCGGGGACTGGGCGGCCGTCGACCTGCCCGCCCGGCTCCGCGCGGCCTCGGATGATCGCTGCAGACTTCAGGTGCTCGGCGGCGCCACGGAGGCGGCGATCTGGTCGAACTTCTTCCCGGGGGACCGGGGGCAGCCGGGTTGGCCGGCGATCCCCTACGGGCGGCCGCTGCGCGGCCAGCGGTTCCGCGTGGTCAACGACACGGGCGAGGACTGTCCGGACTGGGTCGCCGGCGAGCTGTGGATCGGCGGTGCGGGAGTCGCCGTCGGCTATCGCGGCGATGAGGAGCTGACCGCGGACCGCTTCGTCCGCACCGGTGCGGACCGGTGGTACCGGACCGGCGACCGGGGCCGCTACTGGCCCGACGGCACGCTGGAGCTCCTGGGACGAGTCGACACCCAGGTCAAGATACGCGGCCATCGCATCGAGCTGGGCGAGATCGAGGCCGCGCTGGAGTCGGCGCCGCAGGTGCACCAGGCGGTCGTGGTGGCGCCTGGTACCCGCACGAATCGGCGACTGGTCGGATTCATCGCCCCCGCGTCGGCAGAGCCGGGCCGTGTGAAGGAGCACCTGAGCCGGCGGCTCGCCCCGTACGCGATACCGGCGGTGATCGTGCCGGTCGACGAGATGCCGTTGACCCGCAACGGCAAGGTCGACCGCGCCGCGCTGCGCCGGCGGGCGGAGGGCCACGCGGCGGAGCCCGCGCGCCTGCCCCCTCGGGGACCGGTCGAGGCCGAGGTCGCCGACCTGTGGGCGACGCTGCTCGACACCCCGACCGTGCTGCGCGGCGACGACTTCTTCAGCCTGGGCGGGGACTCGCTCATCGCCACCAGGCTCATTGCCGAGCTGCGTCGTCGTCACTACACCGGCGCCACCCTGAGCGGGCTGTTCGGCAGTCCGGAGCTGTCGGAGTTCGCGGCCCTGCTGACCCCGGGCGACGGCGCTGCGGAGCACGCCGGGGCAATGGCGGTGACCTCCCGCCCCGAGGAGCGCTACGAGCCCTTCCCCCCGACCGAGGTGCAGCGCGCCTACCTGGTAGGACGCTCCGACCGCTTCACCCTCGGCGGGGTCGGGTGCCACTTCTACACCGAGCTCGACGGGGACGACATCGACCTGGACCGGCTCACCACGGCTTGGAACCGGCTGATCGCCCGTCACGACACGCTGCGAACCGTCTTCACGGAGGACGGCATGCAGAGGGTGCTTCCAAAGGTGCCGCGGTTCAAGATCAGGAGGCTCGAGAGCCCCGAGCAGCTGCGGGAGCAGATGGCGGACCAGGTCCTCGACCCGACGCGGTGGCCATTGTTCGACGTCCGGGCGTGTCCGACCGACGACGGGACCCGGATCGGTCTCAGCTTCGACAATGTGCTGCTGGACGCGCTGAGCCTGATGACCCTTCGTGCGGAGCTGGACGTCCTGTACTCGGACCCGGAGGCTGCGCTTCCGCCCATCGGGATCACCTTCCGGGACTACGTCACGGCGATGCGGCCCACGCCGCCGCAGCTCGAGGGGGCCCGCCGGTACTGGAGCGCCCGACTGCCGCAGCTGCCGCCGGCCCCCCGGCTGCCGCTCGCAGCGGACCCGGCCGACATCGGCAAACCGCATTTCGTCCGCCGCGGGGCGGAGCTCGACGCCGGCACCTGGGGCGGGCTGCGGGAGGCGGCCCGACGCAGCCGGATCACCCCGTCCGTGGCGCTGGCCGCCGCGTACTGCGAGATCCTCGCGGCCTGGAGCGGCCGACCCGACCTGACGCTGACCATGACGCTGTTCGACCGGCGCGAGGTGCACCCGCATATCGATCGCGTCCTCGGCGACTTCACCTCCCTGCTCCTGGCCGCCTACCACAGCGGGCCGGACAGGCGGGCGTCCGCGACCGCCCTGCAGGAGGACGTCGCCGAGGGGCTCGACCACAGCGAGGTCCCGGCGGTGTGGGCGCTCAGGGAGCTAGCCCGCCGGAGCGCCGGGGCGGCGACCGCCATGCCGGTGGTCTTCACCAGCATGCTCGGCGTCGGCGCCTCCGGGCCGGCCGCGGCACCGTTCGCCGTCGAGACCTGGGGGATCTCCCAGACTCCGCAGGTCTGGATCGACTGCCAGGTCGGGGAGGCCGACGGCCGGCTGCTGATGCGCTGGGACGCGGTCAAGCAGCTGTTCGACCCGGCCGTGCTCGATGAGATGTTCGCCGCGTTCACCGCGCGCGTGGCGGCGATTGCCGACGACGACTGGTCGCGGCCCCTGGACATCGCCCGCCCGGTTGCCGGTGCGGGGCCGAGCGGCCGCACGACCGCGGCAGAGCCCCGGGTCGAGCCGGGTCGCCCGCGTCCCGGCGTCGAGCGCGCGGTGTCCGACCTGTGGAGCGAGCTCCTCGGTGTTGAGGTGGCTGATCGGGCCGCCAACTTCTTCGTGCTCGGTGGGGACTCGCTGGCGGCGACCAGGCTGGCCGATCTGGCTGAGCGCCGCCTGGGGGCGAGCCTGTCGCTGAGGGCGTTCTTCGCCGCCCCGACAGTGGCCGGATGCGCGCAGGCGATGACCCCTCCCCAGGAGGATGACATGGAGGAGGGTGAGCTGTGAGGTGCGGGTCAGATCGGGCTGACCGGCTGCGGCGCCGCGGAGTCGATGAGCTGAGGGGGTCCCAGCCGTGCCGTGAGGTCGGCCCAGACTCGGGACACCGCCAGGCCCCGCTGCGCCGTCGTGCGCTGGGAGGGCTCTGCGGCGATCTCCTCGCGCAGCCTCCGCAGCGCCGCGCCGACGGCGTCCGGCCACACCTGTGTGAAGACCTCCCGGTAGGTCCGGGTGCGCCAGTCGCCCAGCAGTCTCGTGCTGGCGGCGTCCAGCCGCGGGTTCGCAGGCCCGTCCAGCACCAGACGCCCCTCCTCGTCGCGGGGCGCATACATCCGGGGGTTCCACAGCACCGGACCGTGGCTGTCGGCCAGAGTCAGCACCCCGCCCTCGAAGCCGAGCGCGAGCCGGTGCAGCAGCAGCGCGTGGTTGTCGCGGTCGGCCGGGTTGATCTGGTTCTGCACCCGCAGGGCGACCGGCACGCCGGCGATCGCCGCCTGCACCGATTGGAAGGGCTGCTCGCTCCGGCAGGCGCGGGTCACCTCCGCATCAGCCGCCGTCGGTTCTGCGAAGGCCCACGGCCGTACACCGCCCAGCGCGCGACCGATCATGTCGAGCAGCGGGTACAGGACCTGACTGCTGCACGCCGCGTCGACGAACAGCACCGGCTGCTGCTCCCGCAGGCGCTGCGCCGCGGCCAGGAAGCAGCGCACGGGCTCGACGTCGGGGTAGAGCGTGCTCACATGGTGCACGGCGCCGCCCTGCCGCGCGGCTCGCAAGCACTCGACGATCTCTGCGGGATGCAGCGGATGCTCCTGCAGCACGTGGATCCCCCGTCGCAGGAAGGCCTGAGCGATCTCCGCCCCGGGGCCCCCGTTGACGGCCGAGCCGATCACGACGCACGCCATATCGACGTCGTCGCCGACATCGGCGACCGATGTCAGCATCGGGACGTCGTGCTGCTCGGCCAAGGCGCGAGTCGTGCGGCTCCCCCGGCCCAGGATGCCGGCCAGTGCCAGGTCCGGGTCGGAGCGGACCGCATCGAGATAGATCCGCCCGAATGAGGTTCCGGCGACCACGACCTTCATCACGTCATTCATCCCCAGGACCACTTCCCTCAGCGCGTCCTCCTGCGGACACGTCGCAAGGGTACACCGAGCCGTTAGGAGCTCGTCCGCTATGACAACCGATACATTCAGTCATGTCGATCCCGTTGATCCCGTCAGCCTGATCGCCGAGCTTGAGGACGCCGGGGTCGAGCTGTGGGAGGACAACGGCCGGATCCGGTTCAGAGGACCGAAGGGCGCGTTGACCGAGGCGCACAGGGCGGCGCTGCGCGCCGCCCGCGAGCAGGTGATCGTCGCGCTGCGCGAGGCGGCCGCCGCGGGGCAGGTGCACCCGGACCCGGATGGCCGCTACGAGCCCTTCCCGCTGACCGACGTCCAGTCGGCCTACCTGCTGGGACGCTACGATGCCTCCGGGCTGGGAGAAGTGGGCTGCCACAGCTTCGCCGAGGTTCATTACCCGGAGCTCGACCCGCAGCGGGCGGAATATGCGTGGAACCGACTGATCAGACGGCACGACATGCTGCGCTGCGTGGTGTCTCCCGACGGCTACCAGCAGGTGCTGCCGGAAGTCGATGAATATAAGATCCCCGTGATCGATCTGCGTGAGGCCCCAGCGGCGGAGCAGGCGCCCGCGTTGGCCGCCGTCCGGGCAGAGCTCGACCACAAGATGAGCGATCCGTCCAGCTGGCCGCTGTTCGACCTGAGGATCACCCGTACCCGCGAGGACGACATTCTCCACATCTCGTTCGACGGTCTGATCGCCGACTGGAGCAGCGCCGCGCTGCTCATGCGCGAGCTGGAAACGCTGGTCTCGGACCCGGATGCCGAGCTTCCGGAGCCGGCGATCACGTTCCGCGACTACATCCTCGCCGAGCGCCGGCTCCGGGACGGCGGCCGCTACCGCCGCGACCGGCGCTACTGGCTCGATCGCGTGGACTCCCTGCCCCCGGCGCCCGAGCTGAGCAACTCGCCCGCAGGAGACCGGGAGCCGCGATTCGTCCGACATCACCGGCGGCTGCCGTCCCCGCACTGGCAGGCCCTCTCAAGAGCCGCTCAACGGCACAGCATTACGCCGGCGGGCGCCGTCCTCGGCGCCTACGCCGCCGTGCTGCAGCGGTGGAGCAGGAGACCCGCGTTCACACTCAATCTGACGCTCCTGAACCGGCTCGACCTGCACCCCGACGTCCGGCTGCTCGTGGGCGACTTCACCTCGGTCAGCCTGCTCGCCGTCGACGACCCGGGCCATTCCTCGTTCGCCGACCAGGCTGCCGCGCTTCAGGGCCGCCTGGCCGACGACCTCGGCAGGAGGCTCTTCTCCGGCGTCGAGGTGCTGCGGGAGCTCGCGCGGCGCAGAGGCAGGGACGCGGCCGTCATGCCGGTCGTGTTCACCAGCGGCATCGGCGTCGGCCCGGCGGCGAGGACCGGTGCAGGCCAGCAGGGAGCCGGACTGACCCAGACGCCGCAGGTCACCCTCGATTGCCAGGTCACGGACGACGAGGACGGACTGCGGATCGACCTCGACACCCGCGCCGGGGCGCTGCCGGACGGACTCGTCGCGGATCTAGCCGACGCCCTGCTCGACCTCCTGACACGGCTCGGCGAGGACCCGGCCTGGGAGGAGCCCGTCAGCGGCCCCGACCTGGTCCCGCTGCCGCAGTGGCAGCAGACCGAGCGGCAGCAGGCCAACGCCACCGCGGCGCCGATCGGCTCGGCGCCGCTCCATGCGGCCGTGCTCGACCGGGCGTCGCGCACACCGGACGCGCCGGCGGTGATCTTCCCGGAGGGCGCGCTGACCTACGCCGAGCTCATCGGCTGGGCCGGGCGGGTCTCCGAGCAGCTGCGGGAGGCCGGGGTCCAGCCGGGCGACAGCGTCGGAATCGTCATGGACAAGGGCGTCGAGCAGATCGTCGCGGTCCTGGCGGTGCTCCTCGCGGGCGGCGTCTACCTTCCGATCGATACCACCTCACCGCTCGCACGCCGGAACCGGATGCTGCTGGCGGCGGGTGCACGCGTGTCACTCACGCAGAGCCGGATCGAGATCGACACCTCGGTGACGACTCCGATCACTGTGACGGCTCCCCACACGGTCCCCCGAATCGCGGACGTCATCGACGCAGCACATGCCACCGCCCCCGACGCGCTCGCCTATGTGATCTTCACCTCCGGATCCACCGGCGATCCCAAAGGCGTGATGATCAGCCACGCGGCCGCCTGGAACACTGTCGCGGACATGAACGCCCGTTTCGGCGTGAGCGCCGCCGACCGGGTGCTCGGCGTGGCTCAGCTCGGCTTCGACCTGTCCGTGTTCGACATCTTCGGGCCACTGTCGGTGGGCGGTGCACTCGTTCTCCCCAAGGCGGAGCGGCGATCCGACCCCTCGCACTGGGCGAGCCTGGTGGCCGAGCACGGCGTCACGCTCTGGAACAGCGTCCCGGCCCAGATGCAGATGCTGGTGGACCACGTGCAGACCCGGCCGGACGCACTGGGGTCGTTGCGGCTCGTGCTGCTCTCCGGCGACTGGATTCCGGTGCCCCTGTCGGAACGAGTGCGTGCGCTGGCCCCCGAGTCCGTCCTCGTCGCTCTCGGCGGCGCCACCGAGGCGGCGATCTGGTCGATCCATTATGTGGTGGACAGGCCGGTGCCCGCCGGCGCCGCCGGCATCCCGTACGGCAGACCGCTGTCCAACCAGGGCTTCAGAGCCATCGACACGGCGGGCCGGGACGCCCCTGTGTGGGCGCCCGGTGAGCTGTGCATCACCGGAGCGGGACTCGCCCGCGGCTACCTCAACGACCCCTCGCTCACCGCCGAGCGATTCCCCGACCTGGACGGCGAACGGACCTATCTCACAGGGGACCTGGGCCGCTACCTGCCCGGTGGGGACATCGAGTTCCTCGGACGTGAGGACACCCAGGTCAAGATCCGCGGGCACCGGATCGAGCTCGGCGAGGTAGAGGCGGTGCTGCGCGACGCGCCCGGGGTCCAGGACGCCGTCGTCACCATCGCCCGGCATCCCTCCGGAGAGGGCATGCTGCTCGGCTTCGCTCAGCCGCAGCCGCGCGAGCCGGACCTCGAGGCCGTCCGACGGTATGCGGAGGCGGTCACTCGAACGGTTGATCGGACCGCGCCGCAGACGGAGCCGGAGGCCCTGGCCCGGTACGTCGGCTCGGTGCGCTCCGCCGCACTCGGGTCCCTGCTGAGCGCGCTCCAGGCCCGCGGACTGTTCCCCGCGGTCGGGTGCAGGCACACCATCGACGAGATCGTTGAGACTGTCCACCCGGCGGCGCAGTACCGGTGGCTGGTCCGACGCTGGGTGGATGCGCTCGTCGATAACGGAGTCCTGGAGCGCTCCGGATCCGGCTTCACTCTGGTGCGCCGGCTCGATGCGGACTGGGCGCAGGTGGCGCAGTCCGTCCGGTCCGGCCTGTGCACCCAGGGCCTCCTGGACTACCAGCTCGCGTGCGCGGAACACCTCCCGCAGCTGCTCAGCGGCGAGGCAAGTCCCAGTGAGCTCCTGTTCCCGCAGGGATCGGACAGCGACGACCCGTTGGAAATCGCCCACGCGATCTACCGCGACGACATCACCATGCGCTGGCTCAACCAGGCCGTCGCCGTCGCCGCGCACCGTGCTGCGGCCAACCGGGCGGCAGGCGGCTCTGCGGGCTCTGCGGGCTCTGCGCCCGTGCGGGTGATCGAGGTCGGCGCGGGCACGGGATCGACGACGGAATCGGTGCTCCCGGTTCTCGCCGGATTCGACGTGGACTACCTCTTCACCGATATCTCCCCGCTGCTCCTGTCCGAAGCCGCCACCCGATTCGGCTCCCGGATCCGCACGGCGCGACTGGACCTGAACGAGGATCTGCGCGAGCAGGGCTATGCGCCCGCCACCGCCGATATCGTCATCGCCGCCGGAGTGCTCGGCTCCACCCGGGATCCGGCGGACGCGCTCGCCCGGGCCGTGTCGATGCTCATGCCCGGCGGCGTCCTGGTGCTCACCGAGCCTGTCGCCCCGCAGCCGCAGATCCTCCTCACCCAGGGGTTCCTCATGACTCCGCACGACGGCGACCTCGACAACGGCGAGGTGCCGCTCCTGAGCGCCCCGGAGTGGCGGAAGACCATCGCCGGCGCGGACGCGCGGCTGATCGCCGAGCTGAGCGCTCCGGAACCGCTGGGGATGACGGCGTTCGTGCTCATGGCCGCACCGGGGCTGGCGCCGCTGCGGCCCGATGCGCTGATCGCCCGCCTGTCGGAGAACCTTCCCGACTACATGGTCCCCGCGCAGATCCAGGTCGTGCCCGAGATCCCCCTCACGAGAAACGGCAAGGTCGACCGTGCCGCCCTGGCCGGCTGGGCCGTGAGCCCGACCGCGAGCCTCGATGCGGCGGCAGACGGACCGGCCGACGAGCTCGAGGAACGGGTTGCGGCACTCTGGTCGAGCGCGCTGCGGCGAGACGGGCTCGGACGGCACGACAGCTTCTTCGATCTCGGCGCCGACTCGCTGATCATGGCGCGCGTCGCCGGCCGGATCAGGGAGGAGATCCCGGAGGCGGAGGCCGTTGAGTTCGATGTCCTGCTCCGGACCATGCTCAACGAACCGACCCTGGCCGCGCTGTGCGCGCTGATACGCACGCCGATGCGCCCGGATCCCGCTCCAGAGGCGTCCGCCGCGGAATCGGCGGCCGAGCACAGGCGCCGTCCCGCGCCGGCCCGCCCCGAGGCGGGCGTCAGGGCGGAGGGCAGCAACGCGCTCCTGGTCCCGTTCGGCGACGGCGGCCAGGGGCCGCTCAGAGTCATCTTCCACGCCGCCCTGGGGACCCTGGACACCTTCCAGACACTGGGAGGGCTCCTGGCCGAGCAGCGGCTCGGTCCCGTTGTCGGCATCGCCGTCGCGGACTGGGACCAGTACTGCGCCCAGGACCCGGCGGAGCTCGTCTCCCGGCTGGCCGACGACTACACGGACAGACTGATGTCCCAGCCGGCGAACCAGTTCCAGCTGGTGGGTCACTCCCTCGGCGGGCTGCTGGCGGTGGAGGTGGCCCGCCGGATGCTGGAATCGGGCCTGCCGGTCGCCGACCTCACCCTGATCGACAGCGTGCCGATGCTCGTGTCCACCGATGACGAGCTGGCTCTGGAGGCGGTGTTCGTCCCCAATCTCAGGCTCGACCCGGGCGAGGTGGTGCTGGGCGGCGTCGACTCCGCAGACGTATTCCGCGCCTTCATGCAGATCCAGGGGCAGAGCTCCGGCCACGTCCCGGCCGGGGCCCTCGCCGAGGTCGGCGGCGACCCGGGACTGGACGCGGTGGCCGCCGCCTTCGCCGAGCGCTCGGCCGTCCCGCAGGAGCGCCGTCTGGCCGCATACGCGCAGGCGGCCGCGGCGAAGGCGTCCACCGACGTCGAGCCGGAGCTCGTCCCGGCCCTGTACCGGGTGTTCAGGCACAGTCTGCTGGGGTCCACCGTCGACCTGGACCCCTACCTGGGCAGTATGACGCTGCTGCGCGCCTCGCAGCGCCAGTCCTTCGGGATCATCTCGGGAATGGAGGACCTGGCGGTCCCCTACTGGACGCGGACCTGTCTGGGGGAACTCACCGTGATCGACATTGACGGCCACCATCTCTCCTGCATCGAGGAACCGCATGTATTCCGGGTCGCAGAGCTTCTCGGGCGCGCTGTGAGGGCAGAGCAGTGAGCGATATCGCCGTCGGTGTGCTCGGCGCCTCCGGCGATGTCGGCACGCACGCCGCGCGGCTCCTGCACCGGGCGGGGGCGGACCCCATATGCCTCGGCAGCCGCGACATCCGCCGTGCGCGGCGGGTGCTCGCCCATGACCTCGACGGCGTCGGCTGCGCGATGGCGGTCGACGCCGCCGACGAGCGGTCCCTACTGAAGTTCGCGAGCAGGTGCCGGGTCCTGGTCAACGCGGCGGGCCCGTCGTGCGAGGTCGGCCGGCCGGTCGCGCGCGCAGCCCGCGCAGCCGGCGCCGACCTCGTCGATGCCGCCGGCGACGAACCGCTGCACGCATTCCTGACAGGGCCGGGCGGAGACCCGCCGGCCGAGAAAGGGCGCATCGATGTCCTGTCGTGCGGCATGCAGCCCGGGCTGACGGGGATCCTGCCCCGGTTGCTGGCCTCACCCCTGGAGCGCGCGGTGTCGCTCGTCGTGTGGTTCGCCGTCGTCGACCTGTTCACCCGGGCCGCGGCGGAGGACTACCTCGAAGGGACCGCCCGGAAGCTGACCGAGCCGCTGGCGGCCTGGCGCAACGGGCGACGGGTTCCGCGCGCCATGCGCCGCTCGTCGGACCCGGTCGCCGTGCCGGGCATCGATGGGCTCTTCACCGACCTTCCCGTGCTGACGACCGAGGCGGAGCGTCTGGCGACCCAGCTGGAGCTGGTCGATGGCACGTGGCACACGCTCATGGCGCAGGGGCGGGTCGCAGGCGTCCTCGACCGGCTGCCCGCGCTGGAGCGCGGCGAGGTGGTCCTCACCGATCGCTACCTGGATTCCTCGATCGCCTACCAGGGCGCCGCGCGCTCGCTGGGCACCGCCGAGGTCCGGCGCCTGTCCGAGTGGGCCACCGACTCCCTCCTCCCTGACCTGACGATCCTCCTCGACGCCGACCCATCCGTGGCCGACCGCCGTACGGGGGATCGGGGTGCCAAGGACCGCCTGGAGAGCGAGGGCATGGCCTTCCGCGCCGCCCTGCGCGAGCAGTTCCTCGCCCTGGCGGACGCCGAGCCGG
>ERZ773022.1754-NODE-1754-length-13915-cov-5.668182_pt1 | contig 13915 bp, 14 predicted proteins | sample MGYA00580839_ERZ773022 | MGnify/ENA primary metagenome ERZ773022 (study PRJEB29015, sample SAMEA2738020) | human oral metagenome | biome: human oral; feature: human-associated habitat; material: dental | place: China | collected 2044 ... | reverse complement strand
ACAATAATAAGTGAAATATAAACTAGCATGAATTGATTAGAAAGATGATCCCCACTAGCATTCTGCAATACTACTCCATAGGATTCCTTGTATTCATTTACCACCGAAGGTGGATCCTGTTCAAAGACTTAAATGACAGTACTTTTCATTTGAATTATATTCTAATATAACTTTTAACTACAGCATTTATCCACCTTGGGAAGTTTAAAAAGCCTAGCTAAAGATGCTTTTATTGACGCTTCTTTAGCTAGATTCTTATCTAAATTTTTTCCGAATAACCACGTACTCTCCCAAACTCTATTATATGTTTTTTTCTTCTTAGGTCCCCAAAAATACAAAGGAATCATTGATATCAACCAGCTAGACTTTGATACTCGACAGGAATTTCATATACTATTTGTATCATTCTATCTCTAAGGAGAGCATCGGAAAAAATTTCTAAATAAGAAAATTGACTTTTTCTTAGCTACTTATATAGTTATCAAGATATCAGAAACTGAAATCTCAAACAACTTATGATAAATAGTTTCTTAAAGAATTTCCCGACAAAAAGGGCTATCATCAAACTGGTGTGTTATTAAATTTTGTAATCTTATTACTTTGACATCTTTTGCGCTCCCAAAAGCATAGCCACATATATAATTTTCGATAAAAAAATACTTAATTCTTTCTACTTTATTTTGTTTAAATAAAATTTCTTTTTCTAACCATTTTTTATAAAAAATTTTTTTATAATCAATCTGGCTATCATCACAAACGTTTAAAAAACTTACATAAGAGCTATTCGGCCTATCCTTGTATATTTCAACATCTACCCCTGTGGCGTCCGTCATAGAATAAGTTAAAACATGATAATCACCTGAATTTGAATAACTAATTTCACCCGTTGGCAAGTCTATCAAATGACTACTCCTTTCGGAAAATGCTTTTTTAGATATTTCTTCTGAAAAACCTAGTCCCCTCAGACAGCCATAAACAAAATAACTTCCGGATAGCAACTTATATTTTGTTATATCTCTATTTGCTTGTAGATATCTTTCCTTTCTATCACCAAGCAATATATTTTTTAATTGACGGTAATCATTTTTATAAACAATAACGTAGTTGATCTTTTCTGGATTTAATAAATTTATCAATCTCTACCTCCGCATTCTTTAACGATTGTTCTGATTCATTTTTAATGTTATGGCTTAATTCTACTATATTGTTCTTAAACATGGAATAGTTCTGCTCCAAAACATTTATGGGTTCTTCAATTTTTAAATTGTTAGAATCATTAATCAAGTATGCACAGTTTAATTGACTGAATTTCTTAATATTCCAAAATTGTTCATTAAAGAAAGGAATACCAATAAAAGGAATAGCCTGAGAGGCCATTGCATAGACTGTTCCTTGTCCACCATGAATAATCGCAAACTTAATATCTTGGGCTACCATTTCAAAATCGACAAAGTCGACTACTTCAATGTGGGGGCCTGGTATCTTAAGTTCTTCACCACAAGTTGTCAAAACATACTGATAGTCTGTTGGTAAGGTCTTTAAAAACTCCTCTACCCACGAAACTTTAAAAGATGTTCCGAAACTGAGCAAGATTTTTTTACTTCCTTTTTCAATATGGTTACAAAAACCCACCTGATCTATCAAAATAGGGCCTATGCTCTTATAACAAGAATCCTCCTTAAAATCGTAAAATTGAGAATAATCAGCAACTAAATTTAAGTCACCTGAAAACATTTCTAGAGCATTGTTAAACGGGAGCCCTTGATGTTTTTTCAAGTAGCTATTCCAGTTTTTAACATTACTAGAATAAGAAGTTATCAATTTTTCAATAAATTTGGCAGATAATTGACTATTCCCTCGCTTCATTCTCCCTTTAGGGAGAAGTCCTTCTGCATTTTTCACAATTTCATTGATATGTGTAGCTCCTGAAATAATCCAAATTAAGGGCGTCTTTTCCAATCGACAACTAGCAATAATGCTCAGACGGTATCCCGTAATAACTGCATCAAATCTTTCTTTACGTAGTATTTCTCTTTCGATTGAACAAATACTTTCAATTTCCTCTTCAGATAAAAAATTGAAGTCTGTAGAAAGCGAAAAGAAGGAAGCATAGCGTTCTTTACTATAAATATTTTCATCTTCAGAGCAATGATGCACGATGTAAGCATCGTTGTCAAATAGAAAGGAATAATGACGTTCTCCAATAACATGAATTTCATGTCCTTGTTCAAATAGAAACTTAGCTAGTTTTGATAGTCGTTGACTTTCTCCCAAATTCATCATAAAAGGGGCAAACAAAAATTTACTCATACTGTCACCTATTTCTCAATTATTGCAAATGATATACCGCCAAATTTTGAATAGGAAAGAGCCATATAATAACCTGGGGATAGATTGGTATTCGTGATAAAGTCCAATTCTTCACCAGCTCCATTTGATGAGAAATCAAATTGATCCTTACCAAGGTTTGAAAACTGGTATTGTTCAGAAATTTGGTGTAAGAAATCATAGTCTAAACTGTTAATCTTCTTACGTTCGTTCCAAACAATTCCTTTAATATCTTTTGGTGACAAATGTAAGTTTGACATAAGTTCCTTAAAAGAGTGCTCAAAGATAGATGAAATTTCATCTAAAGTTTTGTTACTATATTTTAATTGTTTACTACCAAGCATAATAGGGTTATTCCTCGTTTGCTGATGAGATAATACTTGAACTGAGCAGTAATCAGCACCTACGTATTCTTTACTGTTATAACCTAATTGCTCCCACCACATTAAACTCATATCTGTCCATTGATGTGCAGATACTAACAATACATATTCCAATCCATCGTTTTTCATCATCTCTTTAGCATATTGAATACCATCAATAGCACCAGAGTTTGTAGAAATTACAGATAAAGGACCTTTAATTTTGAACATAATAGATAACATTCCAGCGGCTGCATTCATAACAGTAAAAGGAAAACGTGATGCAGATACATGTGAATAGCCCTCTGTAGTGATTTGCTTTTCAATTCCCTCTACAACATCCACTGGTCCTGATGGAGTAGTAAAAACAATCCCCACTTTTGATGTATCTATTTTCTTCAAATTAATCTGGCTATTTTCCAAGGCTCGGGCTGTTGTCACAGCCACTAATTTAGAGAAATCATCCATTTTTCTAAATTGAGCTGGATTAATTGCTTTCGGGGGAACTGCATTCTTGAAGCGCAAGGCTTTAAAATCATTAAAACTACTAGCCACTTCCTCATATTGTATGACAGAACTCTGATCTTTTTGAAGAGAACTTGCAGACCCTAATATGGCCAACTTCATGTCTTCCTCAGGTGCGAAAGTTTCTAATGGTGAATCCAAGGAAGCTAGTAATACTCCACTATTGTTGCCACCAAAAGCAAAAGAGAAGTTTAAGACATTTTTAATTTTATGATTTCTTTTTTTGTTATAAACAAAATTTTGAGGAAAATCATCCATTCCAATAACATTCTTTGTTGCTGGAACAGCCTGCTCTTCAATAGCAGCTAGACAGTTAATTAACTCAATAATCCCTGCCGCTCCAAGAGTATGACCAGTCTGACCTTTTGTACTACTAATTAAAGTCGTTTGAGGGAAAAGTTTTGTATACATATTCTTCTCCATCTTGTCATTTGCTTGTGTACCAGTTCCATGTCCATTGATATAATCAATATCTTTGAAGTCAATTCCAGCTTTCGCAACTAATTGCTTAGCAATTTGCGCAGCACCTTCTCCTGTCGGCTTTGGTGCAGTAATATGATAAGCATCAGAAGTAATTAAACCACCAATAATTTTTCCATATTTAGCCAAGTATTTTTCTTTTACAAGTACAACAAATCCTGCCCCTTCACCCAGATTAATCCCTTTACCAGAAGAATATGGTTGGCAAGGCATATCGACATTAATGGCTCCCAAAGATGTAAACCCTGCTAAAGAAATATCACTTAATTCATCACAACCTCCACAGATTGCCAAATCACATTCCCCATCTTGTAATAATTGCGTCCCCAAGATGACTGCATTATTGCTGGCAGAACATGCTGTAGAAATTACATATGATGCTCCCACAATTCCATGATAATCCATCAACTCATCTGCAATATGGTGAACGGAGGTTTTTTCTAAGAGTTCAGCCTCAACTTGGTGATCACCAGATTCAAAGCGATAGAGTGCTTCTTGTCCGGCAACTTTCCCGCCTAATGAAGTTCCCAAACAGACTGCAATATTTTTATATTTTTCTAAATCAACACCTGAAGAAGCTAATGCTTCTTCAAATGCCTTGAATGCAAATTTAAAATTTCGGGTCTCATCTTGATATTGTTCCGGAACTTTCAGCTCGTGTTGTACTTTACCTGTATAAGACTCTAAAACAAATCCATGATTTTCATAAGAATTTTTGGAAATCCCTTCCTTTAATCCAAATAGATTTTCTTTATGTTCCTTATAATTTTTTCCAAGAGAAGAAACAACTCCTACTCCACTAATGTACACACTCATTCTTTTGTCCAACTTTCTGGGATTTTATACGGACTTGAAATGGTTTGTAACTCCTCCCCATTTTCCGTAACAAATTTAACTCCTGCATGAGCAAATGCTTTGTCAATAATCATTAATCCAAGATAATTATTTAACGAACTATATTGATCCGCTAACCAACAAACTTTACCTACAACTTCATTATCGAACAATACTGGTGTTCCTACAGATACTGTTTTATCTGTCCTAAAGCCAATACTCTTTAAATTGGTGGCCTTAATCCTATCTAATAAATTTTCACGGCCTTTAAATTCTTCTTTAGTGAGGTCTAAATTCCAAGAATAACCTACCTCATATAATGAATAATTTTCTTGCTGATAAATGGCTGTAATCGGTTGTCCCACTTCAAATCGTAGATAAGCATCCAATTCATCCCCATAATTAGGAACATCCTTACAAACTTCTTCAACAAATTTATCAAAAATTTCTGTTGGCAAGAAAAATTGATAGCCAAATTCTCCTGAGAAACCAAAACGAACCAAGTATCCGCTATGATTATTAAAGTACATTTCTACTCCAGATCGGAAATTTAGTGTAGAAATATCATACTCGTAGAATTGTTGGGCGATTTCACCGGCATGTTTCCCTTCGATCTGGAGCATCTTGTAATCTGCAGAAATTTCTGCAAGTGTATAATCAAAATCTGTATTATCAAAATAACTTTCTAATTCTTTGTGACTAGCAATCCAATATTTATCATCAAACTTATAGTAAGTCACTTCGTCGTATACTGTTCCATCCTCATTCAGTAAAAATGTATAGCCACAAGTATTTGTGTCTGCAAATACGATATTTTTTGGCAAAAAAGTATCTAAAACTTCTTCATATTCTTCACCAGCAATTTCGTAAAGGAAACCCTCATAAATTTTATAGGCTTTGTCTGTTCTTAATGTATCATAAATTGTATTCATTTTCTTCACTCCTTCTATATTCTGTGATACTCACATTAGTAGTGTGAGATGATTTAGTTGTAAAAATACATCTTACTTTTAAATTGTTATTTTCTCTATAGGAATAAAATATTCCTCTTTTTGCAAAAAACTGTATATATCTATCCCGGTGCCTATCATACACCAGTAACCTTTCTTTATTTTCTAAAATATATGATTTATTCTCATAGGCGAAACGCCTACCATAATTAACCTGGTCAATCCCTCCTCTAATCTTGTAGTCAAACGAAATGGAATATAAGTCGCTATCTATTGGAATATTATCATTTGGTAAAGTGATTTGATTATGGGATAAGACTAGATTTGTTTCCGGATATATTTTCCTATTGGCAATTGCCCTTTTTACCCCATAATTACGCTCTTCTTCTATACATACATGATGAACACAATTCAGCAAGTCGTTTGTTGTTGCTGTGTAGTTTAAAGGGGGGGAGCAGTCTTCTGGATCAATGCCTTTTTCTTTTCGGCTCACTTGAGATATAGTGAACTGATAAGCCAAGTCAGTCAAATCACTACTCTCTATGACAGAAAGAGGCCTAAATTGCATTTGATTACTACCTTTCCCAAATGGAGTATAGCGAACTTCCTTTTCCTCATCTGGAATATAGTAGCAAAATGTCTTTTCTTCAAAATCATCCGCTCGAATAAAATCATCATGTTCTATTGGATAACTACCTGGTATATAGGTTTGATAAGCTCCTGCATTCTCGATTAAGTACTCTTGACAATGTATTTTAAAGCCCTGCTTCAGTAGTTTTGGAAAAATTTTCCGAGCCTTGGTATTAAACTGATAAGTACAAAATACCTTTTCGTTATCAACAAATTCAATATTTTTATTGATGGAAATCCCTTTATGTTGTAACTGAATCTTAATGATATCCTCTCCTTCTTTCACCCTTAAATGAGCTTCTGACGGCTGACTAAATAACAGGAAACTGTCTTCAAAAATGATTCTGCCCTCTCTACTAAAAATAAGACTCCCATTAGGTGTAATTGACAAATCATACCCTTGAAAAGTATTTTTTAAGGGAATATTCTTATGTGAAATTTGTTTTTTTAGCCTTTCTAGCTGAACATCAATATTTCCGTCCTCAGTAACTATACTAGCTTGAACAAAATATCTACTGTTTCGTTTTCCAAGTTTAACACTAGATTTCTCTCTAGTTAAAGTTACAAAACCATATTTCCCAAAATTCACTCGAACTTCTTTCACACTATCTGACTGGAAATTTGCCTGTAAGATATACTGACTATCTATACTCATAATTTCAAGTTTAAACAAATCCATTTTCAAATAATATGGTAAAGTAGCTTTATCTTGTACCTTAAATATTATCTCTTCATTGGAAATGACTGTTTTAATTTCAGTCTCCTTCTCAGGTAAATTCTCTACTTCATCTATAATCTGAAATGTTGATAAATCATACTCTTTCCCATGATAATTTGATATCCGAAACGTCCTCATTAGTTTAGGTAAATTACTACGTAATGAGCAATGATGTAAAAAATCTTCATAAGTTTCGTGATATTCCTTAAATCCATTTAACTTTGATAAAGACAAAGACGGTTTATTATATTTACTGATTTCTGTGTAAAGGTTGGAAAAACCGAGTTGAGTTATCCTCTCTAGAATATTTTTATAGAGAAAAGATATTGCTTGTCCACTACGATTCTTTGAATCAATTAGAAGGTATCCACTGAAACTACTATCTTTATCTAAACATTCATGTGTAATAAATTTGAAGAAGGCTGAAGTTCCTATCAATTTATCATCATCTTTTAGCAAAAATAAATTTGACACCTCCTTGATTTTTAAGGTTAAATCTAAATCCCGTACAGATAAAGGAATCCCATTTGAAAATTGATAGACCTGATTTTTGTTATACAGCCCAACTATTTCTTCATAGTCTTTTGAAGTAGCTTCCGAAATCTTCAATTTACTATCTTCTTTCATTTCTTAACCTTTTTAATAAAAAAATGGAGTGTTAATAGAGCAACAATAATAAGTGAAATATAAACTAGCATGAATTGATTAGAAAGATGATCCCCACCAGCATTCTGCAATACTACTCCATAGGATTCCTTGTATTCATTTACCACCGAACTTGGAGCACTCTCAAATACTTGAGCAATTGAGTCTTTCATCAGAACTTGTTTTAAAAGTGCATTCACTTGTGTCATAGGAAACCAAGTCATAACCTGCCGCAAAGTTTCCCCAACCGATCCGATAGAAAGATAAACTCCTGAAATAAATCCGATAAAGGTACCGACGATCGTACTTAAAGTGGTAAAAGCTGAACTTGTTCGAATAAAGGCTAATACAGGAAGAACAATAGTAGCTGATAAGACTGTTGATAAGCTAACAATTCCAAAAATCTTTAGATAGTCCATAGCCGAATAATCTAGAAGTGAACTAAAACCATTGAAAATCCCAATCGCAAAGACACAAGAGAACGTGGTGAGGATAATCCCAAATAGGATTGCAAAAATAGCATAGGATAGTTCAACCTTGAAATTAGAAATGGGACTAACCTTGAAATCTTCACTCAGTTTCTTTTCTTTATCTGAGACCATTACTCCAAACGCTCCTAAAGTACTGGTCATAGAAATAATCGTCGTCAAACCTGATATCAACCAATAGTTTACCATCTTAATCGTATCGCTCGAAGCAGTGTCACTACCTAACGCCTCCCTAATGGCATCAATCTGGATTTGGCCTAGAAAGACTTGATAGACTAAAATTAAGATAATAACTGACAAGAATGACATGAAAAACGCCAAACGATCTCGCGTGTATACTTTCCTATTTCTAGAAATTAGCTCAAACATTCATTTCTCCTCCTGTTTCTTTTAATAAGTTCAAATAAGCTGCTTCCAAGTTTGAATATTCCACATTAAATGCTTCAATGATAGACTTATCTTGGTTTTCAGAAATAATTTCCATCATTTCTTCAACAGAAACATCTTTAAAAACAATCTCTCTTTCTGACAAAACTTGACATTTGTTCATAAATTGCGATACCGACAGTGAGGTTACAGACTGACCTTCTTTTAAGCGCAAATTCAAGTTAGTTGTCGAATGCTTTTCGATAAAAGTAGCAATATCTCCTGAGTAATAAAGATTACCAGAAATTAAAACATGAAGAATATCACATCCAGCCATCTCTTCTAAATAATGAGTGATGAGAACTACCGTCATATTATCTTTCTTATTCAACTGATTGATAGCATCCCATAAATCATGTCGAGATTGTGGATCTAGACCAGTGGTTGGCTCATCCAGCAATAGAAGTGATGGTTTAGGTAGCAGAGCACGAGCAATATCTACTTTGCGTTTCTGCCCTCCTGACAAACTTCCGTATTTTTTATTTTTAATAGATGCAACATCTAGATAGTTTTGTAAATCCCTAATCCTCTCCAAGACCTTGGCCTTAGATAACCCATACAAGGCACCTCTAGATACCAAATTTTCCTCTACTGTTAAATTTTCATCCAAACGATTGCTTTGAAAAACGATTCCGATATGGCGATAAAAATCTTTTGTGGATAGAGAATGTCCGTCAACTTCCCAGCTAATATCTCCTGAGCTTTGTTTGAAATTTTGAATAAGGAGATTAAAGAGAGTCGTTTTACCCGCACCATTGGGACCAAGAAGACCATAGAACTTGCCTTCTTCCAAAACTAAATCAATTCCCTTCAAGGCTTCAAAGGAGCCATAGTTTTTCTTAATTTTTTTTAATCTAATTTCCATTTTCTGATACTAACATCCTTCCTGAAGCGACCTCTTTTTTATTTTCATCCTGAATAACAACATGAATCTCTAAAAGTTGCCCTAATTTTGATTGTGATTTACAAATTATATTGAGCTGATCTCCTGGAGTTACTATTTTTTTAAATTTAAAATTCTTTACACTAGCTAAGTACCCTACCTTTTCCGCAATATTTTCTTCTGACAAATCTTCCATAACAAGTTCATCATTTCCAAGTGAGTCTAAAATATATAGCAAAGCAGAGGACTGCGCCGCCATTTCAATCATTAACACTCCAGGAACAATTGGACGACCTGGGAAATGTCCTTGAAAATACGGTTCATTGATAGTAATATTTTTACGGCACTCAATCATACCCTTTTTATACTTTTGGACTCTATCCACTAACAAAAACGGGTAGCGATGAGGCAACATTTGAATAATTTCTTCGCTATTAATTTTCACAAATAATATCCTCACTATTTTCGATTACAAAATCTGCCAGTTTATTAATAGACGATAGAACAGCCATATCATCATCATTCAATTCCACACCAAAAGTTGTCGAAATACCAATAGAAAGCTCTAAAGCATCAATAGAATCTAATTCTAGACCTCGACCAAACAAAGGCTGATCGTTCATAATAAGTTCCTTATCAATATCTAACATTAAAGAATCAATTAAGATTTCTTTAATTTCATCTACAACTTCCTGGCGTGCTTTAATTACTTTACGTTCTTCATTCCAATTAATCATTAATCATTCCTCCATCAATTACAAAATTCTTTCCTGTGATATAATTTGCTTTTTCGCTAGCTAAAAATGCCACTACCCATGCAACCTCTTCTGGTCGCCCAAACCTTTTCAAAGGGATAATATGTTCTTTAATTTCCTCTTGATTCTGTAGTTCACTTGTCATATCTGTTTCAATAAATCCTGGACTCACACAATTAATATTTATCCTATCTTGAGCAAACTCTTTTGCTAGAGTTTTAGTAACAGAAACAATAGCTCCTTTTGTCGCTGAATAATTAGCTTGTCCCACTTGACCAGCTACACCGCTAGTTGACGATATATTAATAACTTTGCCTTGTATACGCTTGGCTTTCATAATTTTAAGAACTGCTTTACTCATATTAACTAATCCCATCAGATTAATATTGACGACATCCATCCATTTTTCTTCTGACATCATCAAGAAATATCCATCCCTAATAATCCCAGCGTTATTTACCAAACAATCTATTTGTCCATAAGTTCGAAAAATTTTTGTTACCATCCGCTGAACTGCTTTGGAATCTGAAATATCGCATTTACAAATATCTAATCCTGGGAACTGTTCTTGTAATTCTAAAGCTTTAGCATCATTGCTTCCATATACAGCAATTACTTGATATCCATCATTATACAACTCCGTTGTAATGGATTTCCCAATACCTCGAGTCCCTCCTGTAACAATCGCTACTTTCATCCGTTTTCCCTCTCTCTCTTTTTCATCTTTTGTAACTGTTTAGTGATAAATTTATTAGGTGTTAAATCAATAATTTCTCTTGAGTTTTCTACAACCTTCTCTAATATCCCCTTCCAATTGAACACATTATCCCATTGATAAATAAGTTCGTCACTTAAATCCTCACAATGAAAAATATAGTTATAGGAATCATTTTTTACAATATTTAGTTTTTTGACTAGAACTTCATATCGTTTTAGTGAATCATTTAAAAAGCTAGTGTGATAAGGAGCCTTAACTCCCAATTCTTTTATCTTGTACAAATAACCTTCAGAATTTGCATTCTCATCTAAAAATCTAACATCTTCCTCTTTCATTGCTACAACACCTGAAATCTCATTTGTTACAATGGCCAATTTCACCTTTTCAGAGCTTGGTTCCAGAACATTTTGATAAAACATTCCTAAATTTTCTGTCATCAAAAGCCATAATTCCTCTGTGCGACCCAATTCTTTTATTAACTGCGAACGTTTCTTAATAAACCAGATAATATTTTTAAATTCAGCACTTTTACTAGCTAACAAAACATTGAAAATTCCTGCACTATGAGCAGAGAATATTATATTGGGATAAATCTCTTCATAATTTGTTAACCATTCATTATAAAGAAAATTAGACAACATAGCAGCATGAATATCATTCAAATCTACTTTCTTTACTAATATCTTTTGCATCAGTTCATATGATTCTTGATCACATTTCTCCAACTCCATTAATAATTTCTGGCCTTTTTTCGTCTTCATCATCTGATATAAGTGTTTCAGCTGAATATTACCTTGCCCGCCATAAATAATTGCTTTAGTCATATTTCCATCCTTTCCATAAGCAATATTGGTTTATCATAATCCACTATACTTCCATTTTGACAATATTTCTTTATAATTTTGACATTTTCAAAGCACGAGTACTCGTAAGAAAGACCTAAATATTGAATTTTTAGCAATATTTCTCCCTTATGATAGACTTCTCCTTCCACAAGATTATCAGAGTATTTAATCTCTCCAACCAATTTTGAAGATAATAGAGTTTTGTTTTGTATTCTCGTGTTGTATAAATTATATTGATTATCAGAAAACATATCGTTTCTATCTAAAATGTTAGATTGTTCCATCGTTCGACTCCTTAAAAGCAAACCTAATCTACCTTTGTTCTTTTACTATAATTTCTGCCTCATCTCGAATTTTTCCCAGTAGGATTTCTTTTTTATTTTTACTCTTAACCATCGTTAGTTTAGCTAACTTACCGTCAATCCATACAGACACTAAGCGATCTTTATCTGTTGAATTAGACAAGGTAAGATAAGACACTTGCTCAGTTTTTTTTTCAATACTACTTTCTATCATATTTCACCTCATTTCAACAATTTTTCTAAATCTTTATTTTTCCCTTTATATATTTCTCAATTTTATTGAATGAGAAAATCTACGTCCTAATCATCTATTTCAATGATTTAAATAATGAATATCTTTAACCTCTGCCCCACCAGAAAATGCTTAAAAGCCATATTTAGTAAAACAAAAAGCACTATGAGTCCGTTCACTCACAGTGCTTTTTTACTTTATTTTCTCAAATCGTTCGATATCTTGTTTCCAATCTAGATTCATATTTTCCCTAAGAACATCTTCGGGAAGCAAATCCAGCATTAGCCCAACTTTCTGGAAATTCTCATCTGCTTTTTTATAGTCATGCTCTAAAAAAAGAGCAATCTTCCATTGTAAAGCATAACTAAAAATTTTATCTTGAAAGTCATTTCGTTTGGCCATTAGATCCTCTAGTACTTCTAAAATATCAGGAAGTAAAGAATATTCTTGATAGTGAGATAAAACTCCAGCCGAAAATATGATTATACTCTGAACCCGATCAAGATGATTCATAGGAAAGTAAGAAGATGATAATAATATTTTACTGAGTAAATCAATAAATTCTTCTTTGTCAAAATTTTGAATACCTAGCGACAACATGCGTAAATGAATGATTTCTAAGTCTGTCAGGGTCAGCTTTCCCTTTTTCATCACTTGGTGTAAATATTCTTCAAGCAAACCTTGGTCATAGTTAGCATTATTAGAAATAGACATATCTATGCTAGCCTGCCTAATCTGTATGATAACTTGTTCCTCTTCAGGCAGCTGGTCAAAATATTTTCGATAGATTTCTTCGATAATTTCTTCTCTCTGTTGAAGGCGTTCTCCATCTCCATAGTGATAAAGCTTTTCCAAACGATATTTCAAATCAAGGTAGTCAGACGGTAACTCTAATCGATCTCTATTAGCCAATGTATCCAGCGATACTTCTAGTTGTTCAGCAATATAGAGAGCTGTTGCAATAGTCGGTAGGGACTGACCTTTTTCAATTCGCTGTAATTGCCGAGTTGTTAAAATATTCTCAACACCGCACATATCCTGGCGACTCAAGCCTTTTTCTTCTCTCAAAGTTTGAATTTTTTGTCCAAGTTCTTCTTTAAATTCCGTTTCGGCCACCCCCTTTTATATAATTACATTTTTTTATTATACCACAATTATTTTATAACAGCGTATTAAAGTTATTTTTCAATATTAGATTTTCGTTACCGCCCTGAAGTCTCTAAAGCTATTCTAAGGTCATATATTACTAGTTATATATCACATTTATAGAATATGTACAAAATAACCTGTTATTCATTCTTGTGATGAGATTTATTACTATACATACAGTGTAATAAAATTGCTACTTTTTCTACCAAATAATCACGCGTTCTTCTGGGTTTCGCCACATGCCGTCTCCCTCTTGGACATCAAAGGTCGTAAAGAAGTCGTCAAAGTTAGGTAGTTGGACATTGGTACGAAGTTTAGCGGGCGCATGGACATCGACGCTGGTTAAGAGCTTCATGTACTCTTCTCGGCCCTTCATCCGCCAGATGCGGGCAAAGTTGGTGAAGAATTCCTCTGCAGAGAAATCATCTTCTTTCTTGGCTGCTTCTAGGGCTGCTGCAATGCCGCCTAGATCTGCCACATTTTCTGAAACGGTCAGCTTGCCATTGACCTTAGCACCGTAAGAATCTAGACCTTCGAACTGGTCAATGACTTTCTGAGTCCGCTCAGTAAAGGCTTGGTAGTCATGCTCCGTCCACCAGTTGTTGAGGCTGCCGTTTTCATCAAAGGAAGCGCCGTTGGTATCAA
>ERZ773022.1753-NODE-1753-length-13939-cov-5.327499_pt1 | contig 13939 bp, 10 predicted proteins | sample MGYA00580839_ERZ773022 | MGnify/ENA primary metagenome ERZ773022 (study PRJEB29015, sample SAMEA2738020) | human oral metagenome | biome: human oral; feature: human-associated habitat; material: dental | place: China | collected 2044 ... | reverse complement strand
TGAGCTCGAGGGCGTATTCCATGGGCAGCTCGCGGGCGATGGGCTCGACGAAGCCCCGCACGACCATCGCCATGGCCTCTTCCTCCGAAAGCCCGCGCTGCTGCAGGTAGAAAAGCTGGTCTTCGGAGACCTTGGAGACCGTCGCCTCGTGCCCCATTTCGACGTCGTCTGTGCGAACGTCCACGTAAGGGTACGTGTCGGTGCGCGAAATGTCGTCGACGAGCAGCGCGTCGCACACCACGGAGGACTTCGACCCCTGCGCCTCGTCGCCGATCTGGACGAGTCCGCGGTAGGACGAGCGTCCGCCGCCTCGGGAAATCGACTTCGAGACGATCGACGACGTCGTGCGCGGGGCGAGGTGGATCATCTTCGCGCCCGTGTCCTGATGCTGGTCGGGGCCGGCGAAGGCCGCCGAAAGCGCCTCCCCGTGGGCGTGCTCACCCAGCAAAACGCAGCTCGGGTACTTCATGTTGACCCGCGAGCCGATGTTCCCGTCGACCCATTCCATCGTGGCGCCTGCGGCGACGGCCGCGCGCTGGGTCACGAGGTTGAGGACGTTGTTCGACCAGTTCTGGATCGTCGTGTAGCGCACGTGGGCGTCCCTCTTGACGATGATCTCGACGATGGCCGCGTGCAGGGAGTCCGACTGGTAGATCGGCGCCGTGCAGCCCTCGACGTAGTGGACGTAGGAGCCCTCGTCGGCGATGATGAGCGTGCGCTCGAACTGCCCCATCGACTCGGTGTTGATCCTGAAATACGCTTGGAGCGGGATGTCCACGCGCACGCCTTTGGGGACGTAGATGAACGATCCGCCGGACCACACCGCCGTGTTGAGCGAAGCGAACTTGTTGTCCCCCGCAGGGACCACGGTGCCGAAATGCTCTCGGAACAGGTCGGGGCACTGCTTGAGCGCCGAGTCCGTGTCCAGGAAGACGACGCCCTGCGACTCAAGGTCGTCGCGAATCTGGTTGTAGACGACCTCGGATTCGTACTGGGCGGCAACCCCCGCTACGAGCCTGGCCTTCTCTGCCTCGGGAATTCCCAGACGGTCGTACGTGTTCTTGATGTCCTCTGGCAGTTCGTCCCAAGAAGCGGCCGGTTTGTCGGTCGAGCGCACGAAGTACTTGTATTCGTCGAAGTCGATGAACGACAGGTCGGGCCCCCACGCAGGCATCGGCCGACGTTCGAAGAGCCGCAGAGCCTTGAGGCGGTTCTTGAGCATCCACTCGGGCTCGTTTTTCACCGAGGAAATGTAGCGCACCACATCCTCGTCCAAACCGCGCCGCGCATTGCGGCCCGCTTCGTCGGAGTCGTGCCAACCGTAGTTGTATTTTTGGCCGAGCGCGTCAATGGTTTGCTGCTGCTCCTGAATCGCTTCGGCCACCGCGGCTTCATGCCGGGTTTGTGTCATGTGTTTCCTTCCTGACTTCGGCCTCGCGGATCCGCGAAACCAGGGGTATCGTCAGCGTGCACACGTGCTCTCCGCCGGCCAGGGTAGCGAGCCTTTGGACGTGTACGTTGAGCAGACGATGGAACGCTTGAGTCTCCGCCTCGCACATGACGGGGAAGGACGACGCGACATCGTGTATCGGGCAGTGGCCCTGACACAGCTGAAGCGTCATATCCCCCGGGCCGCGCCGAACGCTGGCCGCATAGCCGTCTCGAGTGAGTGCGTTTGCGAGAGCGGCGGCCCGAGCCTCTGGATCGGGCCCGGCCTCGTCGACGATGCCGGTGTAGCGAGCCTCAAGCTCGTCGATCCTTTGGGAGGCGAAGGCGTTCACGCCCTCGTCGCCCAAGGAGTCCCTTAAAAACGAAAGAACCTGATTGGCCACGTCCGCGTAGGAGTCGCCGAAAGTCGCCTGCCCGAGCGACGTGGCGACGTAGCGGCGGGACGGGCGCCCGCGCCTGGCCGGACGGGAGGCGGCGCCCGTATACTCGACGATCTGCCCGTCCGTTTCCAATTGGGTGAGGTGCCTGCGCACCGCTGCGGAGGTGAGGACCAGCATCGAGGCCAGTTCGGCGGACGTTATCGGCCCGCGTTCGATGATGAGTCTGAGTATGTTGTCGCGCGTGCTGACGTCGGCGTCGGGCTTGACGGCCATCGTTCCCCCTCTCCTGAGCAGTGTAATACGCAAAACGCGACTTGTCTTAATAAGTTTAGGACTTCAGTCGCAATCTTTCCACGTCGCCGCGGCGCGCGTTTATGGAGCCCGGCCACATTTCGCCTGCGGGCGAAAGGCGGGAACGTCGAAGCCTGCGCCGCGCGTGCCGAAAGCTGAAACCGTTGCCCGCCGAGGGAGCCGGTTCTAGCCTTTGAGGAGGGACTGGGCGGCCAGGGCTCCGACGACGAGGGTCGGGCTGGCCAAGGCGCCTTCCCGGACGGCGGCGACGACGTCGTTCAACGCCCGCCATTCCATCTCGATCTCCGCCTCTTCGTCCTGCCTGACGAAATCGGTCTCCACGCTCGTCAGCCCTCGCGCCAGGTAGACGGTCAGCAACTCGTCGGAGCATCCCGGAGACGTGTAGAAACGCGCGAGGAACTCGTATTCGGCGGCCGCCATCCCGGTTTCCTCCGCCAATTCGCGCTGGGCGGCCCGCATGGGATCCTCCCCCGGCTTGTCGATCAGCCCCGCGGGGATCTCCCACAGGACCGAGCGCGTCGGGTGGCGGTACTGCCGGATGAGGAGGACCTCCGGTCCGCCGTCGCCCTCCCGAATGGGAAGGACGGCGACGGCGTCGTCGTGCGTAATGTACTCGCGCATCATCTTCGACCCCGTCGAGGCGAGGGCGAGCTCATCGGTCACGAGGTTGAGGATGTGCCCGCGATAGCGGACGTCTCTTTTCTCGACCTTGACGTGCCGGTCGTCCCTGATGTCGCGCAGTCGCTTCATAGCCGCTCCTTCTTTTTGCGCGGGTCGCTCCGCGCCGTCGTCATTGGGCGTCCCCGTCGGAGGCGCGTCTTTCGACGCGGGGCCCTTCTGCCCCGGCTTCTTCGACGCCGGACTCTTTCGCTCCCCCTCCGGCCAGGCGGAGGGCGTCGCGGTCGAACAGGAAGACGGCGCCCCCGCCAGCGGCGAGGACGACGGCTCCGCCGACGGCGGCCGCGGCGAATGCGCCGACGCCGCCTGTCCCCAACGCGCCGAGGACGAGCCTGACGGCCATGTGGCCGAGGGCCGCGCCGACGGCCGAGGCGGCCCCGACGATGAGCGCCGAACGCGCCATGCCGACCGTCGCCCGCTTCCCGACGGCCCTGCGAATCGCCGCTGTCTGGCCGATCGCGCCGATCGTCATGCCGACCGAGACCGACGCCCCGACCGCGATGAGCGTCTGCCGCCTCCCGTCGATCCCGATCGCGACGCTTGCCCCCAAGGCTGCGCACACGCTCAGCCACGCGAGGGAGTTGACGAGGACGACGGCGCGCGAAGCCTCCACGGCATAGAGCACGCGCGAGCCGTGGTAGATGAGCGCGTACCCGGCCAGGCCGGGGGCCATGGCGAGCATCGCGACGTCCATCCCCTTGGCGGGGCGCAGTATCTCGAAGACGAGGCCGGCGGGCGAGGCCAAAACGGCGAGCAAGGCCACGGTGACGATCCCGACGTCGAGGACCAGGCGGGTCGAACGCGCCGTCAGGGACGTCAGGCCGGGCCTGCCGGGAAGGGCGGCGGCTTCCGAGAGGCGCGGGAAGACCGCCGTCGCGATCGGCACGGCCAAAACGGCGTAGGGCACCATGTAGACGGCGTTGGCAAAGGTGTAGACGGAGTAGGCGCCGGTGTCTCCGAAGCCGTTGGCCACCACCATGATCGTGACGATCTGCACCTGCTGGGCGAGCAGCCCGCCGAGGCCTGCTCCTATGAGGCCTCGAGCCCGCCTGGCTACCCCGTCGGGGAAGCGGAAGGTCGGCCTGAGCTTGACGATCCTGGCCACGGGAACGATCTGCGGCAGCGCGAAGGCGACCACGCCCATGGTCGTCCCCCATCCCAGCCAGGCCACGGACGCCCCGGTCAGGGCGCCCGGGGAATCCTGTTCGCCGTTTGCCGCCCGGGCGAAAACCGCGAAGACGGCTATCACCGCGACGGAGGAGAGCATCGGCGCGAGGGCCGGAAGCAGGAAGCGCTTGTGGGCTTGGAGAATGCCGGTGAGCACGACGGAGAGGCCGTAAAGGGGAACCTGCAAGGCGAAGGCCCGCAAAAGCGTCGCGGCCAGGGCAAGCTCCTCGGGCGACTTGTGCGCGCCCAGAAGGGCGCGCGTGATCGGCTCGGCTGCGAGCGCGACGACGCCCGCGATGGGCAGGCCGACGGCCAGAATCCATGTGACGAGCGCCGAGGCCGTGCGTTCGAGCTCGTCCTTCATCCCCTTCGCCAGGAAACCCGAGACAAGCGGGATGACGGCCCCGGCGAGCGCCCCTCCCGCCGCTATTTCGAACAGGACGTTCGGGACGGTGTTGGCCGTCGAATATGCCTCCCCGGAGGCGGTGTCCCCCAATGCCCCGTTCTGCGCCCAGGTTCTGACGAATCCCACGAGGCGCGAAAGCAGCGTGAGAACGGCTATCGAGCCGGCCGCCCCCGCAACCGAGGCGCCGATCTTCTTCATGACGCTTCCGACGTCGTGGGTGTGCGGGTGCGGTTTGCCGACATCATGGCGCTAGCGAGTTTCACCGGCGCCCGAGCCGATCCGCCCAAGCCAAAATAGGCGTCTCCTCTATCACTTTGGAGAAGGAGAGCTTCTCGCTCGCGAGAGTGAGGGCCACGACGCCGCACAGGCAGGACCACCGCGCGAAGGCGCCGGGGGCCAGAGCGAGCGAGTACCCGAGGGCGGCGCCGATCGCGTTGGCGCCGAGGTCCCCGAGCATTGTCTTGCCCTGGAGGTCGCCGCGCATGCAGACGGCCGACACCGCGACGATTCCGTCTCGAAGGCCCGCCGCGCCGGGCCCGGACGCGCCCGCGGCGATCGACGCGGCAGCGCTCGCTTTGAGGGCGCGTCCGGGCCGAAGGTCCAGGAGGTTGACGATGTTGGCCGTTCCGGCGATGAGCGCGGACTGGTTGGCCCAGGCCGCGGCCCGCCGCAGGCGCCCGCCGCGCCGCGGAATGGCCAGGGCGCCGAGGCCGGCGCCGGCGCCGATAAGCCCGATCTTGAGGGCCCCCGACGTCGCCTTCCCTTCGCGCAGGGCGCCGATGTGGCCTTTGAATCCTTTGCCCTTGGCGGGAAAGCGATCCTCGAAATGGTCGTCGACGGCTCCGCCGCCGCGCCCACGGCGATTCCCGCGCCCGCCCGGACTCCGGCGGGAAGCGCGGCCGAGGCAAGGCCGAGGCCCGCGGCGGCGGCCAGGCCTTCCGTCAGACTGACCGGCGTTCCCGCGTAAGACGTGCGGTTCCACGAAGAGAAAGCCGAGGGGAAGCGTTTGGCCGCCCCGACGGCGGCGCCCGCCCCTGCGGCCGCGAGGCCGCCGGCGAGGGCCGCAACACGAATGCGCATGTCGATCATCCTTCTTCCGAGGTGGGTCCGGCGGCCGGCTGAGGCGTCTGGGCCGGCGTCGCCGGGGCGTCGACGCGCGTTCCTATGACCGCTTGGGCGCCGTCGCCTTGGCCGAGCTGAACGTGCGAGCCTTTGATCTCGGAGGCCACGGCGATGGCCACGTTGATTCTCCCAGCCACGGTGTCAAGCGAATCGACCGTCGATCCGGCGCCCTTGGCTTCGCGCACCTTGGCGAGCAAACTGGTCGAGGAGGTTCCCTCCCCCGCCGTGACGGTCGGCCCCTTCGAGGAAAAGGTCTTCACCATCTTGACGTAGCCGTTGGAAACGCTCTTCGTCTCGGCGGCGGGCGTGGCGGCGGATTTGTCGATCTCCATTTTCTTCGGCGTCACCACGACGACCGCCTGAACGCCGCCTTCCACGTCTCCCTGGATCTGGATCATCTGGTTGTCTTTCGCCGTGAGGGCGTCTCTGACCACGGTCATATTGGGGTCGGCCGCCCCCATGAACAGCAGTCGGCTGACGCCCGAGGCGATGACGACGTGCGAGTCTGCGTCGTCTTTCTCGCCCACGTACTGGGCGAGGGAACGCGCAAGAGTGTTGCGATAGGGGTTGGCCGAGGAAGCCGCGTAGGCGTCGGCGAGCGTGACCGTCGCGGTGACTGTGGCGCCGGCTTTGGAAACCTTGTCTTCGGCGGCCTTAAGCTCGGATTCCTCGACGCCCGGGAGGGCGACGATTGCGACCCTGCGGTCTTTGAGGGTTCCGCCGACGAGCTGCGTTCCCGCCGAATCGAGCTGTTTTTCGTTCTCGGAAAGCGCGTTGTTGGCGGCGTCGGCCTCTGTCCTCGCTTCGTCGCGGGATTTCCTCAGCGACTCCACCTGAGACGAGAGCGTCGTCCCGATCGAATTCTGGAGCGGACCCGCGCCCAAGATGACGCCGATCGCAAGCGCCATGAAAACCGAGACAAGCGATACTAAGTGATATCGAAAATCAACCATAAGTAGCCTTTCAGAAGAACGATCCGAACCATCGGAGAATGTCGCCGAACCAGGCCGAGACGAGCCCGAAGGTCGCCCGCCCCGTGGCGGTCGAGGCCATGGCTGCGCCGATGGCGACGCAGCCAGCCAGCAGGAGCGCGAAAATCTGCCAGTTGGATATGCGGGAGCGGTACAGCTGAGAGACGCCCTTTGCGTCGATGAGCTTTCCGCCCACGGCGAGGCGCGTGAGGAAGGTCGAAGCCATCCCCGGGCGCCCCTTGTCGAGGAATTCTATGAGGGTGTTGTGGGTGCCCAAGGCGACGATGAGCTTTGCCCCCTTGTCGTCGGCCAGCAGCATCGCGACGTCTTCGGACGTTCCGGTGCACGGGAAGACGACGTGGTCCACCCCGAGCTCGTCCACGCGCTTGCTTCCGGGGGCGCGTCCGTCCCGGTAAGCGTGGACGACGATCTCCGCTCCGCAGGTGAGGGCCTTGTCCGAAACGGAGTCCATGTCGCCGACGACCATGTCGAGCTTGTACCCCTCTTCGAGTATCGCGTCGGCTCCGCCGTCCACCCCGATCATGATGGGCCGGTATTCGCGAATGTAGGGGCGGAGGGCCGCGAGGTCCTCCTTGTATCTGTAGCCTCGGACGACGACGAGGACGTGGCGCCCCTCGAAGGAGGTTTTGACGTCGGGCACTCCGACGCCGTCGAAAATGAGGTCCTGCTCGCGCTCGACGTACTCCATCGTGTTCGTGGCGAAGGCTTTGAGCTGGACGTCCATGCCGGCCCTCGCGTCCTCCTGGTTGGCGGCGATCGTCTCCGCCGTCTGAACGGTTCCGGTCGCGATGAGCTCCTCCCCTGCGTACACCTCGCCGGTCTCCGTCACGCGCACGCGCGTGCCTTCGCCGATCTCCATGACGTCGGGCCCGCAGTCGTCGACCAGCGGCACCCCCGCCGCGTTGAGGATTCCCGGTCCGAGGTTGGGGTATCGCCCCGACGTCGATTTCGCCGCGTTGACGACGACGAGCGGGTTGCACGCCACGAGGGCCTCGGCGGAAACCCTGTCGATGTCCGAATGGTCGATGATCGCGACCTCGCCCGCCCGCAGACGCTTCGTCAGATTCTTCGTGCGCGGATCCACGCGCGCCTCGCCCGCATGGTCATCGACCAGCGGGGCTTCCTTCTTCCGTCTGAATGGGAGTGCCACGGCTTTATCGTGCCACATCCGAACCGCCGCCGAGGAGTTCGGCAGCGTGGGCTCGAGCCGCATCGGTGTCGCTTCCCGAGAGCATCCGCGCCAATTCTCCGAGCCGCTCGTCGCCGGCGACGATCGCAACGTCGGTTTTTGCCCCTGATTCGTCCTCTTCTTTGACGACGACGGCCTGTGTCGCCGCGTGGGCGGCCACCTGCGCCAAATGAGTGACAACGATCACTTGATGTTTTTCAGCGAGCTTGGCCAAGCGCCTGCCGACCGTTTGGGCCGCTCGGCCGCCCACTCCGGCGTCGACCTCGTCAAAAAGGAAGGTGCGGTCCGACTGCGCCGCCCGCTCCGCGAGGGACACCTCGACGGCGAGCATGACTCGCGAAAGCTCGCCGCCCGAGGCCGACGCGCCGATGGGCCGGAGCGGCGCCCCGGGATGCGAGGCCAAGAGGAATTCGACGACGTCTGCGCCGTGGGCCGCGGGCTGCCCCTCGGTCACGGCGATTTCAAACCGGGCGTTGGCCAGCGCGAGCTCGGTCAGCTCGTCGCCGACGAGGGCGCCGAGCCGGCCGGCCGCCTGCGAGCGGGCCTTGCGAAGAGCCGCCCCGGCGGCCTCCATGCTTTTGCGGGCGCGCTCGCACTCCTCTTCAAGACGTTTCCTCGTGCTCTCGGGGTCCTCGAGGTCGGCCAGGGCCGTGCGGGCCTCCTCGGCGGCCTCGATTGCCTCGTCGTTTTCCATGCCGAGTTCTCGCCGCAGTCCGGAAAGCTCCTGGCGCCGCGCATATATTTCGGCGAGCCTGGCCGGATCGGCCTCGGTGTCCGCCGCGGCCGAGGCGAGGGTGGCCGCGATGTCGCCGAGCTCGTCGCGAGCCGAGCGAAGCCGCGCAAGAAGGTCGACGACGTCGCCTGTTTGCTCGAGGGCGCGCACGGCTGCGTCGATCCCCTCCAAGGCGGACGACTCGACCGTGTCCGAGCCCGAGAGCCGCGCCGCGGCCTCCGACAGCCCCGCGAAGCGCGACTCCGTGTTCTCCAGCCTGAAGGCTTCCGCTTTGAGGGCCTCGTCTTCGCCCGGGCGCGGGGAAACTTCCTCGACTTTCGCCGCCAAGGCCTGATATGCGAGGCGGCGGCGCGCGTTCTCGCGGGCGTTCTCGTCGAAGGAGCGGAGCCGTTCTTCGGCTTTCCCGTGGGCCGAGTACGCCTCGCCCCATTGCCGGAGCTTCTTTGCGACCGCCTCGCCTCCGAATGCGTCCAAGGCCTGTCGCTGCTGGGCCGCCGTGGCCAGACGCAGCTGGTCCGACTGCCCGTGGACGGTGACGAGGCTTTGGGCTATCGACCTCAAGACGGCTGTGGGCACACGGCGTCCGCCGATGAACGCGCTCGATCGGCCGGAAGCCGGCACCTGCCGGGACACGACGATCTCGGCCTGCCCGCCATCGACGTCGTAGGCCCCTCCGGCGTCGTCGATCGCCGCCAGAACCGGGGAATCGTCGGCGACCAGGAACGTCCCCTCGACCCGCGCAGCCTTGGCGCCGGTGCGGACGTGTCCGGGGTCAGGCTTTCCGCCCAAGATGAGCTGCAACGACGTGAGGGCCATCGTCTTTCCCGCGCCGGTCTCGCCGGTCAGGGCCGTGAGCCCCGCCGAAAGGTCGAGCCGGGCCTCGGCGATGACCCCGAGGTTCTCTATGGTCAGCGTCTCAATCACTGATGCCCTCCTGCTCAGCCGCAGATGCCCTCCTGTGCGGGGTCGCGCCATCCCCGCACCGGAAGTCTGAACTTCGTCACGAGCCTTCCAGAGAAGGGCGTGTCGTTGAGCCGCGCGAGGAGGACGGGATGCTCGCCCTTGACGGCGGTGATCGTCGAGCCTGCGGCGGCGCTCAGCTCTCGCCGTCCGTCGCACCACCCTCGCGCGGCCCCGTCGAGGACGCGCAGCTCCAGCTGCGAGTTCGGCCCCACAACAAGGGGACGGGTGAACAGGGCGTGCGCCGCAACGGGCGTGAGGACCATGCCTTCGACGTCGGGCCACACGATCGGCCCTCCTCCGGAAAAGTTGTAGGCCGTCGATCCCGTCGCGGTCGAAAAGAGGACGGTATCGACCTTGAATGCCGAGATTTCGCGGCCGTCGACGCCGATGGACACTTCGAGCATCCGGAAATCGACGTCTTTTTCGATGGCGACTTCGTTGAGCGCCCAGTCCTTTTTCACCTTTCCGTCCGGGCCGACGATCGTGATGTCGATCGTCATTCGCGAATCGACGCCCCACGAACGCTCCGCGATCTGACGAACCACCTGCGGCGCATCGACGGGGTCGGCCTCCGAGAGAAAGCCGACGTGTCCGTAGTTGATTCCGAGTATCGGCACCCCTGCCGGCCGGCCGAGCTCCGCAGCGTGGAGGATCGTTCCGTCCCCTCCGAGAACGAGGATGAGCTCGCATTCGGCCACACTCTGCCTCGTCGGACTCGTTTCCGCCTCGAGTCCCGCCTCTTCGAGCAGACGCACGATTTTCGCCGACGATTCTGTGGCGGCGCCGCGCTTTCGGTGCGTGACAACGGCGATGCGTCGCGCCATTCAACTCCTCGCATTCTCTCCCGCAGGCCCTTGGGCTACGGCTTGCTCGATTGCTGCGTCCACGTTCGCGCACGAAGAATCGGCGTCGCCCGCCCGCATGTACAGGAAATACTCTACATTTCCAGCGGGCCCGGGCAGCGGCGAAGGCGCAGCGCCCGCGACGGAAAGGCCGTTGGCCTCGGCGCAGTCTGCAACCTTGCGCATCGCCCAGGCGTGCAGGGACGTGTCGCGCACAACCCCTCCGTTTCCAAGCCGCTCCTTGCCCACCTCAAATTGGGGTTTGACCAAAAGGAGGAAGTCGGCGCGGGGGTCGGCCGCCCTCACGAGCGCCGGAATGACGAGCGTGAGCGATATGAACGACAGGTCGCCGACGACGAGGCCGGGCGCGGGGGCCACTAGCGCGGGATCCAAGGTGCGCACGTTCGTCCTTTCGACGACGGTGACTCTCGGGTCCTCCCGCAGCCGCCAGGCGATCTGCCCATAACCGACGTCGACGGCGACGACGTGCGCCGCGCCCCGCCGCAAAAGAACGTCCGTGAAGCCGCCTGTGGAGGCGCCGGCGTCCAGGCACCTGACGCCTTCTACCGCCGGGCCGCTCTCGCCGAGCAGATCGAGGGCGCCGATCAGCTTCCAGGCTCCCCGCGAAACGTAGTCCTCCCGCTCGCTTTCAACGACGAGCAACGGCTGGGCGGGGTCCATTTGCCGGGCGGCCTTTCGCACGGCCTCGCCGTCAAGGAGCACTTTCCCCGCCGCGATCAGTTCCCGAGCATGCTGCCGGGAAGGAGCGAGGTTGCGGCGCACCAACTCGGCATCGACTCTGATCAGCCGCCCCATGTTCCCTCCTTCACGCCTGAGCCGAGGAAAGGGTGCGCCTCAAGCCTTCAAGCACATTCTCGAGAGATTCGATCGTCTTGTCGACGTCGTTCCCGTCCGGGTCTCTTTCTTCCGCGCTTTCAAGCTCGCGCAAAGCTTCCTCGGGATCGAAAGGCGCTTGCGGAACGGGCGGCCGCGGAAAGGGCGAACTCAACGGACCACCGTGATTTCGCCGACCGCCGCGTCGAGGTCGGCCCCCGCGTCCGCGGCTTTCCAAGCGGCGTGCACGAGGGCGCGATATTCGTCGAGGTTCAAGGTTGGGCCCGCAGCCACGTCGATCTCTTTTTCGCCGAAGAGGCGGACCCCGCTCTCGGTCCAGCGGGCTTGGGCCGATCCGACCGTGACCGTTCCCGCCTTGGCGACGTCTCCGGAGCCGATGTCTTCCCCGTCGTCGATTCGCTCGTCTCCGGCCTGGCGACTGTGCTCGTCCCCGGTTTCGATGAGCACCTCGGGATACGGCTCGTTGAGCCCTCGCATGTCGTCGCAAAGGAAGGTCGGCCGAACCTCGGGCGGCGCCAGGCAGATATTGCGGGCACTGGCGAGGCCCGTGAGAACGTGAAGGCAGTCGATGCCTGCGCTGACGGCGCCCTTGATGTCCGTGTCGAGATTGTCGCCGATCGCGAGGGGCTTGCGAGAATCGAGCCCTCGGGCGGCGGCGAGGAAGATTTCCGGCTCGGGTTTGCCGCCCGAGATCGGTTTGACGCCGGTCGAAAGGGAAACTGCGCCGACGAGGGCGCCGTTGCCGACCATCAGCCCGCGCTCGCGCGGAATGACGAGATCCAGGTTCGTGGCGATGTAGAGCGCGCCCGCCCGGATGGCCAGGGCGGCCTCGGAAAGGTCGTGCCACGTCACGTCTTGGAAGAAGCCCTGAAGGACGGCGTCGGGGCCGTCGTCCGCGGAGCGCACGATTTTCAGCCCGCGTTCCTCGACGGCGCCGATAAGCCCTGCCCCGCCGATGACTAGGATTTTCGCCTCTTCTCCGCACCGCTTGGCGGCTATGTCCGCTCCCACCTGCGCGGAGGTCACCACGTCCGCCGCGACTGCTGGAAAGCCGAGGGACGCCAAGTGCCGGGCGACGTCGTCCGTTGTGCGCGAGGCGTTGTTCGTCACGTAGACGTGGCGCAAACCGCTAGCTACCGCGCGGGCGACTTCTTCGGGGGCGTGCTCAATGGCCTCGTTTCCGAGGTAGCAGACGCCGTCAAGGTCGAAGAGCCCGGCGTCGTACCGTTCCGCGAGGGTTTGATCCGGCGTGCTCACCGTACATCGCCGCCTTCGGAGTCGATCTCGTTTTCGGGGCGCTCCTTGTCTTCTTCGGGGCGCTCCTTGTCTTCCCGGCTCTCAATCGTTTGGGGGCGCTCCCCGTCCGGACTCCCTCCGGCTGCGGAGCAGCCTTCCGCTTCGGGATTCTCCGCCGCCTCGGGGACCTTCTCGGCCTCACGATCCCCTCCAGCCTCAGAATCCTCTCGGACCTCAGAATCCTCTCGGACGTCGGGCCCGTCACCAGCCTCGAGGACCACTCCAGGCTCGGAATTCCCCCCTGCCTCAGAATCTTTGGTTTCCTCAGACTCGTCAGATTCACCGCCGTTCTGGGCTTTGCCGCAGTCGCGATCAAACGGATCGCCGTCCGTTTCGGTCTCATACCGGCCGTCATCGGCCTCGGCAGCATACTGGCTGTCATCGGCCTCGGCGACGTGCTGGACGCCGTCGGATTCGGCATCGTACCGAAGTTCATCATTTTCGGCGTCGTCAGGCTCGTCGCCATAACGGCCGTCGGCCTCGTCGCCATAACCAGAGTCGTCCGACCCGCCGTTATAGCTGGCGTCGGCGTCGTCGGATTCTTCCTCGTAAAGGTCGACTTCTCCTTCGTCGGACAGAACGGACTCCCACGAAGCGCGCAGCTCCTTGGCTTCTTCCTCACGCCCGAGCTCCTCGAGGCGGTCGGCCCGGATGAGCTCGACGCGGGCCCGCAGATCTTCTTCAAAGTTTTCGACTGCAAGTTTCTCGATCACAGCCAGTCCGCCTTCGGAATCGCCTGTGTCAGCCTTGGCGCCGGAGGCCACTAGGGCAAGCTCAATCTTTGATTCGGCGTCAAGCCTTGACAAGGGGATTTCCGAAATGAATGCAAGAGCCTTTTCGGAGCGTCCGAGGCCGCGCTCGGAATCCGCTTCGATAGCCACATGACTGTAATCGTCCGTCATTCGACGGTACGTGCGCAGTTCGCGCAAGGCTTCGGAGTACCTTCCAGTCATGTAGGCCGCGAGACCGAGGGCTTCGCGCACCACATCCACGCGCGAAGCGCGGCGATAGGCCGCCTGGGCATGCTCATAAGACAATTCAGGGTCGACGTCGAGCATCGATCCGGCGTAAACAAGGTGACGCGCAACACGTTCCGAGTTTTCTTTTGAAAGGGTGGTGAGCCGACGGCGCGACTCGGCATCGAGGTCCTTTTCGGACACCGAATCCGGCACAATCGGATCACGTCGCCCGCGAGGAGCGTCGGCGTGCCTGTCCTCGCGTCGGTCGGAGTATCCGCCGCGGTCCTCATAGCGCTTGCCGCCGCGATACCCGTCACGCTCACCGTACCGGCGATCCCCCCGATCGCCGTAGCGGTCCTCGCGACGGTCCGAATACCCGCCGCGGCGATCGTCGCGATCCGCGTACCGGCCGCCGCGGTCCTCGTAACGCTTGCCGCCGCGATACCCGTCGCGGTCGTTGTACCGGTTGGGGCGACGGTCATTGTCGCGGTCCTCCCACCGACGACCCGACCCACGCGAATCCTTCCGGTCCCCGAACCGATCCTCGCGTCGGTCGGAGTATCCGCCGCGGTCCTCATAGCGCTTGCCGCCGCGAT
>ERZ773022.1750-NODE-1750-length-13947-cov-19.657573_pt1 | contig 13947 bp, 12 predicted proteins | sample MGYA00580839_ERZ773022 | MGnify/ENA primary metagenome ERZ773022 (study PRJEB29015, sample SAMEA2738020) | human oral metagenome | biome: human oral; feature: human-associated habitat; material: dental | place: China | collected 2044 ... | reverse complement strand
CTTCGTCGCTTGGGAAAACAAAACCTTTTGCGTGATTGAGCGCACGTTCAACGGCTTCGTCGGAGGCGTCGCCGAAGCGGTCGGTGTAAAACTCAATCGTTGGACCAGCGATTTTGCGCAGTTCGTCGTGCATTTCTCCTTTGCCGAATACTTTGAGCGGTACGCCTAATTCCGTGCATGCCGCCACCGCCAAATCAAATCGTTTATTCGGCAGCTGGCGTCCCAGCGTGACGTAGTAATCGCTGCGCGTACGGGCGGGCGTGAATCGATGTGTCTCAACTGGCGGGTGAATGACGGTTGCCTGCTTGCCGTAATAGGTTTTGATGCGCTTTTGCGTTTCGGTGCTGTTGGCAATCCAAACGTCCACGCGCTGCGCTGCTTCGTAGTCAAGTTTTCGCTGGTGCGGTACGAGAATCGGCATCAGCGCTCGTATGACTGGATTAAGCATGCCGAACCCGGGTTGCTTGCGGTATAAATCATAGTGGCTCCAGTAGTAGCGCGCGGGCGTATGGCAATACGAAATAATTTTTTGCCCGGGACGCGATTTTTTGATCTGGTTCGCATTCAAATAAGCGCTTGTAAGAATAATATCAAACTCGCTTAGGTCAAACTCTTGAAATGCCTTGACTGCGAGCGTTGGAAATAGCCGGTGTGTTTTGCGCAGGAATCTTGGTAATTTTTGTAGTCTTGATGTGCGTACATCGGCGTGGTTGAATGCGGGCACAGCTTCGGGATTGTATAGCGCGGTATAAATTGGCGCATCAGGGAAGGCCTCGTGCATCGCAAGCACGACATTCTCTGCACCGCCCATCACAGTGAGAAATTCGCACACGATCGCAATTTTCGGAGTAGCCATAATGATAGTATACCGTTTTGTGGCGGTGTTCGGCTAGTTTTTTGCTTAGTAATTAGATATACTTAAAATAGTAATGGATATCATTGTCCTCATCAATCTAACAGGTATTGCAATAGGTATAGTACTGGCGAGTTTGGGTTTTAGTGTTCGGCGTGGCGTGCTGGCGGCAACGCAAAAAATAATGAGCGATTCTATGATTGATCAACAGATAAAACGCGATTTTCAAACGATAATAGGGCATACGACACGCACGGCGTATCTAATATATTACAGTGTTGTTGCGGCATTTATAGTAACGTCAATTATCGTGATGGTGCTGATTAGTGAGCTTTTGGCGCGCGGTGCGGCGTCGACGCTCATTGGCGCAGTCGTCTTTATTTCGGTATTTTGTTGCGCTGGGGTACTAGCGCCGGTGATCTGCCTCGGTTTTCTTTTTAAACAGTTGCGCTGTTCGCGACAAGTGTACTGTTATCTTTACGAAGCGAGCACAAATAATCCAGAGATAAAGTCATACACCTCGGCACTTGCTGACGTGCAACTGAGTGCGCCGGAGGCTGGTCTACGTGCTGCTGCGCTTGTTGGTATACTAAGCGGCGGCATTATGGGGCTTGTGTGGGTAGTTGTGTTATTTTTGATGACAAATCAAGCAGTTGCGTGTGCGCGAAGCTCGAAATGTCTATAGTGATAATTCTGCGGTATGGGCGCGTGTTATGGCAACTACTGCGCCCAAAAACAGCGACACTTTTGATTTTACAGACACTGCTTGTGTGGATGATAGTATGCGGCGACCTGCCTTCGTGGTGGCAATTAACGGTAATTGTTGTCTTGATCTCGTGTTGGTATATGCATGCAGTAGCAGTGAATGATTTGAGCGATTATGAAGTTGATATGATTAACTTAACGCATCGCGATGATGCATCCGACCGACCTCTTGTCAATCAGTCAAGCGATAGCAAAACGTTATGGACGATATTACACTTTTTAGAAATTATATTAATCGGGCTATGGGCGGCAATTGATATGCGATCTGTATGGTGTGCGGTAGTACTATTATTTTTGAATTACGCTTATTCAATGCGCCCGTTCCGTATATCGGCGCGTGGTGTGCTGGCATTATTACTACTACCGGTGGGATATGTATTGTATCCGGCTGGATTGGTGTATATGCTTGGGAAATCGCATATGACAGTAGAGATAATGATAAGTATCGCAGGTTTATTTATGCTGTTTATGGGGCGGCTGTTTTTGAAAGATTTTCGCGACGAAAAAGGCGACCGTGCAACGGGTAAACGAACGTTTCTGGTGTGTCATGGCCCAAAAGCAACGCTTATCATTTCAGGCGGATTGATGGCAATTGGTGTTGCCGCGATGTGGTTTGCTAGCCGTCATTTTCAAATTGGACTTGGGCTGATTGCTAGCTTCGTGATCGGTGGTGCGTGGTGGTGTTTATGGCGTTGTTGCTATGAACATGCGCTTGCAGACCGGTTAGTTTACATTGCGCTCGCTGGGCGGTTGATGAGCTGGTGGGTATTTATGTTATTGCTTGCTGGATTACTCTCTATTTATCACGTGCCGACAGTCCAATCAGTATATCTTTTGGCGGTAGCAGCAGCGATGTTCACAATGGCATTGTGGTGGCTGTATAGTTCAAAACATGGCAAAACGTGCATTGCGCCGAAACCTCACGTTAAGAGAAATGAATCGCATAATTCTTCAAACTGATGGTAAGCGCTGGCTGTATCGGTTGATATAATGCGGCTTGCGATAGACCTACCGCTTGTAATTTCTGCTTCAAGCTGAGCAGCTTGCGCCCGTGAACTATCACCGCGCATATGTAAGCGTTTACATAAAGTCTCCGTTCGTGCTTCAATTTGTATGACAAATGTATTAGGATAGAATGATAAAAATTGTGCTACGACGGGTGCGCGCAAAGCGACAAATACGAGCGATGCGTTTGCATAATTTATTGGCGTTAGTCCGTAGCGGTAACCTTCGTAAGGAAACATGCCAAGAAGATCTCCGTTATGAAACATATGCTCAAATGTAATGTCATCAACAAATATATGCGAATCGTCATTTAGTGATCGTGCAGGGCGTGTCGTAACGGTACGGTGAATGTGTGCGTACGGCCGGTGCGTAAGATACTGCTTGATAAGCGTGCTTTTACCGGCGCCCGATGGGCCAATAATAGCAATGAGCTGCTGATGTTTACGAGTCATGACTTACCGTGCGCCTGTCTTGCGCACAACGACGGCGATTGTTTTGAATAGGATGCGTAAATCGAGCCAAAAACTCCAGTTTTGCGCGTAGTATAGTTCTAGCTCAATTCGCTCGTCGAAACTCAGGTCGGATCGTCCTGACACTTGCCACAGTCCCGTGACGCCCGATTTAACGCTATGTAAGAGCGCGGTACGCGATTGGCTAAACTTGACCTCTTGCGGCAAGATTGGGCGCGGGCCGACGAGGCTTAATTCGCCGCGTAATACATTGATAAACTGCGGAAATTCGTCAAGCGACGTATCGCGCAATATTTTGCCGAAGCGCGTAATACGCGGATCATTCTCAACTTTGTGATTGCGCCGATATTCGTCTGCTAAGTCTGGTCGCCCCATGTCCTCAAATTCTAAACTGGCATCTTTTTTGCCATACTGCGCGCCCATAGTACGGAACTTATACAACTTAATCGGTTTAGAATACTGGCTTAGGCGCTTGGATCGATAGAAAATTGGACCGGGATTAAAGATTTTTTGAAGAAGTGATAATACAAGTAGAATGCTGCCCCACAGTGGCAGCGCTGCAACGACGAGAATAAAATCAAACAGACGTTTGCAAACTGCCCCCCAGCCAATCAGCGGCGTCTGGCTAACGGTAATCATTGGATAGCCGAGGAATACGTCAATTGTGTTTTTTCCGGTATAGAACTCAGGCTCGCCAGGAATAAAATTATACTGAATATGTGCGATTTGCGCGGCGCTCAAGATTTTATGATTGCGCGTTCCGCTATCATACAAATCGGTTTGAATGATGGTGGTAATATTTAACTTATCAATATCTTGCAGCGCGTCTTCAACGCGCGTGTAATGGTTAATGCCAAGATGTGGCGGCAATAATCGAGCTGGACCGGCAAATGCGACAATCTGATAACCAGACTTATGCGTTGATCCAAGTACTAACGCGATATCGGTTGTTGCGTCGGAATTGCCAATCACAAGCACACGGCTTACGCCGCGTCCATAGCGGAATAGCTCATGGCGAATATCGCGTATTAATTCGCGTGCGACAATAATCGCGGCGGTCGAACCAATGAACACGTACGATGCCACTAGCCGCGCCGGAAAGATATGAATGTTCGTGAAATACTCCCAGCCAATCACGAGCAGAATACCAATGAATGTACCGAGAATGATGCGGCTCCACTCGACGAGCCGGCGCGTGTAAATGCCTGCGCTATAAAGCCCAAGCGACGCGAAAATTAAAATCCATACAGGTGCAATTGCTAAGAAGCTGATGATATAATCAGTTGTGTAAACAGTGTGTAAAAGCACGCGGTGGTCGAGCTGCGTACGCACATAATATGCCAAAGAAAATACGATAGCGAGTATAATCGCGTCGACGATCATCAACAAAATGCTATATGCTTTCGTATTTCTCGACGGCATGAGTACTGTCATTATAACAAGTCCGCTATAATAGTACTAGATGAAACGGGTTATTTTGCGATTGGCGACGCTGCGGTATAAATCTATTTTGGATCGTATAATTATTGGACTGCTTGTTGCGATTATGGCATTAATCGTGATTCATGCGCCGCTGAGCGTGTTTATTGGCAGTAAGATTCCGGTGCTTGCACTCGGCATAAAAGCTTGGAAAGAGATCGTAATGGTGATTGCCGTGCTTTTGGTTATGATACGGTATGGGCAGCGTTTGGTGCGTGATTTTCGCCGTGATCCGCTAATTGTTTTGTGCGGCTTGTATGTCGTGCTTCACATTGCGTTGGCACTGCCGGCGGCGAACGGTGGACTGGCAGCAATTGCCGGACTGATGGTTGATTTGCGTTATATTGTTTATTTCGTGTTAGTGTACGTGGTTACGCGCTATAATCCGCGGTATCGCGCGTGGCTTTGGCATACGGCGGCAATTGGCGCAGCGGTTGTGTTAGGGTTTTTGTTAGCACAGTTTGTGTTGCCGGTTGATTTTTTGAAATATCTCGGTTATAACGAAACGACAATTGCACCGTACATGCTGGTCGATATGAATCCGGCGTTTGTGCGCTACAACAGCACGCTGCGCGGTCCGAACCCGCTTGGCGCGTATGCGATTATTGTTGTCAGTATTGCAACGGCGTGGTGGCTTATACGAGCGAAAAAATTGCGCGATAAGCGGTGGCTGGCGCTACCAGCGTTCTATGCGGTTATCGGAACGGTTGCGGCGTGGGTGAGCTATTCACGCAGCGCGCTGGCGGCGGCAGCTGGCAGTATTGGGCTGGTAGCGGCGCTTCGGTTTGGTCGTAGAGTTTCGCGGCGCGTGTGGCTAGCGGGCATAGGAATCATGTTAGCGTGCATAGCGGGACTATATCTGATCCGTAATACAGAGTTTTTCCATACGGTTATCATTCACGACAATCCAACAACAGGCGCGCGTACCACATCGAACGACGACCACGCCAAGTCGCTATCGGCGGGTATTGCGCGTATGATGCAACAGCCGCTTGGGGCTGGTGTCGGTACGACAGGTTCGGCGGCGATATACGGCAGTATGCCGTATATCATTGAAAATCAATACGTGATGGTGGCGCACGAGATTGGTTGGTTAGGGCTCGTTTTGTTTATAGCGATCTATGTGCTCGTGCTGTGCGGTTTATGGAAGCAGCAGCGACAGTGGTATGTGGTCGGCTTATGGGCGAGCGGCGTTGGTTTGGCACTTGTCGGGATTGTACTGCCGGTGTGGGCGGATGATACCGTGTCAATTGTATGGTGGGGGCTGGCAGCGGCAGTTTGTAGTAAAAGTTACAAAGGAGGGACGTATGGCATATCCCACAAAAAAACAGCGTGAATTACTTAATTTTATTGATGGATTTATCAAAGGAAACGGTTATAGCCCAAGTTTTCGTGAAATTATGCGCGCGCTTGACTACAAAAGCGTGTCGACGGTCGCTATGCACGTGAATGGTCTTATTGCGCGCGGCTGGCTAGTCAAAAAAGACAATTCAGCGCGTACACTTGAAGTGGTGCAGGGTGTCGCCGAGCAGCCATGGTGGAGTCACTTAGAATATGAAGTGAAAAAACGCGAAGGAATGAGCGATGAAACGGCGCAGAGAGAATGCGATATTTTGCGGCAAGCGCTTGCGATTGTTAAGCGGTGACAACCGATGCACTCGCCTTTACAATTTTGCACTGATACAGTACAATTACTGATGTATTCCGGGGTAGCTCAGCGGTAGAGCGGATGGCTGTTAACCATTAGGCCGCGGGTTCGAACCCCGCCCCCGGAGCCAAATTTGCATTCTTAAAGCGTCAATAAGCACCGAGAAAAAGCTTCACGGAGGGTGGTAGTTGAAGTTCTTTTGCTTAAATAGAGCTCGCAGCAAATAGCATGCGTAAGATTCTGCTACTTTGCTCTGGTTACGAATTTCAGATATGCACTTAGCCTTTAGCGCTAGCTCTAATAGATATGCAGACGTTAGCTCAAAGGTCTTATCGTTGCTGGTGTATTCAATCAACTTGCGATCAAGAGACTATTTGAACCAATGTATAATTAAAGATAAGTTATGTTTTATTTGTTGACTGCTAGTTTGTTGATATGAGTACGTCTCAAGACAGCGCCACCCTAGCTAAAGGACAGCAAGTTATAACCGCGTGTGCCATTATATACCGAAAAGGTAGCAACGGGCATGAGGTTATGGTTGCACGACGAGCGCTAACGAAGAAATTTCTACCGGGTAAGTTTGAACTGCCGGGCGGACATATTGAGTTTGGCGAAACGCTAGCTGATGGTTTACGTCGAGAACTAAAGGAAGAGCTTGCCGTTGATGCTATAGTTGGCGATGTTGTCGGTGCGTTTACGTACGTAAATAAGATCAAGTGTTCGCATTCAGTTGAAATTATCTTTTTCGCGCAATTAGCAGACGGTTGCTTGCCAAAAATAAACATAGATGATCACTCTGAGATTATTTGGATAAACCAGGACAACCTGCATATTGTTGAAGATGAGAATGGTTCTAGCGATCAAGAGTTTCCGTTTATTGTACGGGCACTTGAATTGTTGAACAGAAGAACTTCTTAACTTGTTTTTTTGCAAAATCTGCTTATGTAGAATTTTGATAGAAAACAGGGTTACTGATTGAGGTTGATTTCCACAAATCTTTTATTTTGCGAGACTTTCTTTTAGTGTAATAAAAGTGGTTAGCACTCTACTTGTATGAGTGCTAGCAGTGCGCTATAATAGCGGAAGGCTATGGCAAAACGAGATTATTACGAAGTGCTTGGCGTTGGTAAAGGCGCGAGCGAGGATGAAATTAAAAAGGCTTTCCGTAAGCTGGCGGTTAAGTATCATCCAGACAAGGCGGGCGGCGATGAGGCGAAATTCAAAGAAATCAATGAAGCCTACGAAGTACTGAAAGATAAGCAAAAACGCCAGCGCTACGATCAATTTGGACATGCGGGTGTTGGCGGCGCTGCTGGCGGTGGCGCAGGCGGCGGCAATCCATTTGAAGGCTTTAATTTCAACGGGCAAGATATTCATTTTGACTTTGGCGGCGGCGGTGCATTCGGCGATATTTTCAGCCAGTTCTTTGGCGGCGCGGGCGGTAGCCGGACGGCAGGCGAGGCGCGCGGGCGCGATGTCGAAACACGCGTGACATTGAGCTTTGAAGAAGCAATTTTCGGCAAAGACATGGCGCTATCGCTGACGCTCAATGATGTGTGCAGCCACTGCCACGGCACGACGGTTGAGCCTGGTTTCGAGCTAAAAGAATGTCCGACATGCAAAGGCGCGGGGCAGCAAATCCGCGTGATGAACACGATGTTTGGTCCGATCCAGCAAGCAGTGACCTGCGAAACCTGCCATGGGCGCGGCAAAGTCCCGGAAAAAGAGTGTACGCGCTGCCGCGGCACGGGTGTTGAACGGCGCGAACAAGACATTACAGTGAAGATTCCGGCTGGGATTGACGACGGCGCGACGATTCGTTTGCGCGAGCACGGCGAGGCTGTTGCCGGCGGCGTGCGCGGCGATTTGTATGTGCACGTACGCGTGCGGGCGCATAAAAAATTCACGCGCGAAGGCGATCTGATTTTAAGCGAAGAGCATATCTCGATGGTTGATGCAGCACTCGGAACAGAGATCGACGTTGAGACTGTCGACGGTATTATCACGATGAAGGTGCCAGCCGGTACGCAGTCGGGTACGGATTTCAAGCTGTCCGGCCACGGTGTGCCGCATTTGCGGAGCGATCGTCGCGGACCGCACATCGTCAGCGTCATCGTTGATACGCCAACGAAATTGACAAAGAAACAGCGCGAGCTGCTTGAAGAATTTGATGCCGCAAAACGGCGCGGGATATTTTCGTAGGGTTACACGGATCGCAATAAGTTGCAAGCTGCCGAAAATAATAGTATCTAGCTAGTATTTCTCTCAGTTTTGCTATACTAAGAGTAACCGCAAAGAGGAGGCAGCATGGGATTTATATTTTTTGTCGCAACAGTTGTTCTCGCTATTTTGTTGTCGCAAAAGAGTAGCCAGGCGAAGCACACGGTTGATCCGATGAGCGCGTCGTACCGCCAGGGCTATTGGGACGGCGTGCGCGCGGCAGAGCAAGGTGCGGCGCATTCGCCCGAAATGCCTAGTGTCGCCGTATTGCCCGTTACGCCCGAACCAGCCGAAACATTTGCGGCGGCAGATGAGAGTGGTAATAGCACGCCCGTGGACGAATTGGATTCAGCTGCTCCATTCCGAAACAAGCCTGCTCCAGCGAAAGAGTATGCTGTACCCGCGCCGGTGCAGCCGCCGCCTTCAGTAGGCTCTGTTGTCCCGCCGCCGTATGGTAGCGCTCCGCCGCCGCAACCGTCATCGCACGTAACGATTAATATTGCGCTGTATGTTGCCGTCTTGCTGCTTGTGTCTGGTATTATTTTGTTGGCGCAGACATTTGCACTTGCACCGTGGCTGCGTATGGTGCTTGTGTGGCTGCTGATCATTGCATCGTACGCAGCGGGTTTTGTGTTACAAAAGCATATTCCGATGATTCGCCCAGCGGCGCTGGCACTTGTCGGTACGGCGCTTGCAAGTATTCCAGTGGCGGGTATTACAATGTACGCGCTCGTGCTGCATGATGCCGCCCTGTGCTGGTTTATTACATCGCTTATTGGCGTGGTAATGTATATGTTCGCTGCCATTACGTTCAAAAATCAATTCTTGTCATATATTTCTATCTTGTCGCTCTTTACAGTGTCGATGTCGTTGCCGGCGCTGGTTGATGCGCAATTGGCGTGGTATTACGTCGTGATGATTGCATTTGGCGGTGCGATGACGCTCTTGAGTTACGCAAAGATTCCAGGCGTTCCGAAATTGTTTGTGCAGCCAATTTATACGTCAAGCTTGGTGGCTGTGCCGTTAGCGCTTTTCGCGGCGACCGTTTCAGCGGCAGTGCTAAGCGTTTCGGAATATACGGTGGTGCTCGTTGCCGGGTTGCTCTACTATATTGCACAAGCACTAGCAGCGTCGGATAAATCAGTACGCAATTATGCGGAATCTTCAGCACGACTGCTCACGCTGGTGGCGGCGGGTACTGCTGCGGCGTGGGCGAGCGGCACGTCGTATATCGCGATCAGCTTGTCGGTGGCGCTTGCGGCGCTGCTTAATGTGATTGTGTCGCTCCGCTACTTGCCTGTCGGCGGTGTACGAGCGTCAATTCACGAGGCAATGCTATGGATTGGATTTTTCACGGCGGCGTTCGTCGCGCCGTTGCTTGCGTCGATTCCATCTTCATTGAGGAGCGACGCCGCACTGGCGCACCCAGAAGCGATACCGCAGCTAGCGGAATTAGTGCTTGCTGTGGTGTTGTCTTTGTTCGCGGCGGCGCGGTTACGCCGCTACGGACTGTTGTGGCCGGCGGTATATATTATTACGGTGCCGCTATTGATTGTTGTGAATAATATCGTACATATATCGTACGATGTATACATCACGATCTACATGGCGTGTGTTATAGCGGTACTCGCGCTGCGCTTATTAATGAAACGGCTTACGCCAAGCGCTGGTGTGCTTGTCTACGTGTCGATGAGTATATGGTTATTGTTTGCGGTATTCTACATAGCTATGTATGAGCTCGCACTGGGGCATGATGTCTCATGGTGGTATGTCGGCTGGTGGGTGCTCCTTGCGGCGGCGTTTTATTATGTTGCCGCGGTTGAAAAACTGCGCTGGATGGTATTGTGTGCACATGGCGCGGCGTTGGCGGCGGGGTGGTTGCTTTGCGCTAAGTGCGGCTTTAGCGCTGCGCAAACTGTCGTAACGCTTGGCGGCGGACATAGCGCTACGGCGATTGCGTTAGCGGAGTATTTCCGCTGGCGCAACCATGTTTCGCGCACCGCGGCGATGTATCGATGCGCCGCGATTGGATATGGCGCAGTTATCGGCCTTGCAGTGCTCGCGATGAGTATGGCGAATAAATGGCGCCTGCTAGCGTGGCTGCCGATCGTGGCGATAGGCGCGCATGCGGCATACCGCCAAAAGGAAATCGCGATGATGTATGTACTCCATATCGTGCTTGCCGTGCAAATATTGCTTGCCGGTATCGCGTGCAATTTATCGTATGTAGAGATTTTCGCGCTAGCGGCATGGCTGCCGTTTGTAGGGTTTGGAGCGGTAAGCGTGCTGATGCGCGCAGTAAATCGGGCTACCGCCAAGACAAAAACCTGGTGGCGGTCTGGCGCGGCATGCGCATTAGCGTTCGGCAGCTTTGCATTGTTGTCGGATCAAAATTATCCGATGCGCTCGGCGGGATGGTTGGCGGCGGTAGCAGTGATGTATGTGCTCGTGTATGTTGCGCGCCGCGCCGCGTTATTGTATGCCGGCAATATGATGAGCGTTGTGTTGGCGGCATTGTTGTGCGCATGGTGCGGCGTATCGTTCAACGGGACGCTTGTAGCCATTGCAGCGTTTGGGCTGATGGGATTCTACGGTGCAGGGTGGTTGTATCGTTTGCGGCGCGGTACCGGGCAAGTATGGAATGCAATGCTCGTGTCAAGCTTAATAGTTGCTAGTTTGGCTGGGCTATTGGCATTACTATCGTCGGATATAGCTATCGTAGCGGGTGCGGCAGCGATTTTGGCTGGCGCCGGAGTTGTATTTAGCATACAAAGCTATGAAATGAAGCAGCTGGGATTCGCGGAATGCGGCGTTGTTATCGCGATGCTTGGTGCGCAGCGTTTGCTATACGTAGCGCTTCCCGATACGCACGCGCTCGTGTATACGCATCTTTGGGCGCTTGTTGCGGCGGCATTGTATGCTGGATATTACGCGTGCAAACGTCCAATAGAGAGCATGTGCCATCTCGTAACGCTATTATGTCTCGTGACGATTCCAGGCTTGGCTGCCGCGTTTATTGACGGCGGCTGGTATCAATTACTATTTCTCGTTGAACATGCGGCGGTCGTTATTATGGGCGTAGCGACTGCGCGCAAGCTCACATCAATCTGGGGCGCGGTCGGTGTAACGGTGGCGATTCTCTACATGCTGCGCGAGTTTCAGGCGCTCTTAAACATTACGATCGGGCTGCTCGTGCTAGCGGCTGTGATTTTTGCGATCGTGCGTGCGAATCATAAAAAACGCATATAGACGAAACGGCACGGAAAATGAATTGACACAAAACGGATAGAATTATAAAGTAGCACTATGAAGGGCGAAAAAGTCGTCGTCGGGCGGACAGCGCATATTGTCATTCCGAGCGAAAGTGCGCGCAGTATCCGCGTGAAAATTGATACGGGTGCGGACCGGTCGTCAATTTGGGCGTCAAATATTGCCATGAGCAGCGACGGCGAGCTTTCATTTACGCTTTTTGCGCCGGAATCAAAATTTTATAGCGGTACGGTGTACCGGACGAAAAACTTTGAGGTGAGCAGGGTGCGCAGCGCGCACGGCGGCTTGCAAGTGAGATTTCGTGTGTACCTGACGATAATTTTAGGCGGTAAGAAAATCCGCGGCACATTCACGCTGGCTGATCGGTCGAAGAACAAATATCCGGCGCTGATTGGCTGTAAGATCTTGAATAAGAAATTTCTGGTCGACGTGTCAAAGGGATTTATTCGGGAAAATAGATCAGACGACCTCACTCAAGAATTGAAACGCGATCCGAAAGCGTTTTTTGAAAAATATTATCATAATAATCCGAGAGGAGATATTATCTGATGAAAATTGCTATCTTATCTAATGGTCCCGGAAACTATTCGACGAAACGGCTCAGAGAAGTTGCGAAGGCGCGCGGACATACGGTGCGTATCATCAAGTACAAAGAATGCTACGCTTCAATTGAACAAAATAATCCGGTCGTGAGTTACCGCGGCGAAGACTTGAGCGGTTACGACGCAATGGTTCCGCGCATCGCCAGCTATATGACGCGTTACGGCACAGCGATTGTTCGCCAGATGGAAATGCAGGGCGTATGGACGATTTCTAGCTCCATCGCGATTACGCGCAGCCGCGACAAACTACGCTCGACACAGCTGCTTGCTCGGGCGGGTGTCGGAATCCCGAAAACGGTGTTTAGCCGCAACTCAACCGATATTGACGATTTGCTTGAGAAGCTTGGCGGTACGCCAGTGATTATCAAATTAGCGCGCGGCACGCATGGCAACGGCGTCGTGCTTGCGGAGAGCAAGAAGGCGGCAAAATCGGTGCTGCAGGCATTTTATCTTACAAATGAAGACGGCACAAACGTATTGCTGCAAGAGTTCGTGAAGGAATCGGCGGGAACGGATATTCGCGCGTTTGTTGTCGGCAGCCGCGTCGTGGCGAGCATGCGGCGCCAGAGCTTGGATGATGATTTCCGCAGCAACTTGCACAAGGGCGGTGCCGGTACAGCAATTAAATTAACCGATGAAGAGCGTAAAATGTGCGTGAAAGCGGCGCGGGCGATGAACCTGACTGTTGCCGGCGTTGATTTCATGCGTTCGGCGCGCGGACCGCTGGTGCTGGAGGTAAATGCTAGCCCAGGCTTCGGCATTGAAAAAATTACAAGGCGCGACGTGGCGACACCGATCATTGAATACATTGAGCGTAACGCCAAGCGGCGGCCGAGGAAAGACAAGGTCGGAGCGTAACGGCTGGCGCAATGCGCATGCTGCGGAAAAGAATGGACGGGAATTTATGAAACAACGCAGCAGTCTTTTAATGCTAATACGCCAACTTGGTCTTGTGATGATTGATTTGCCTGAAGCATAGCATTGCCCATGCTAAAATAGCAATATGACCTATCTCATCATTCTGGGAGTTTATCTCGCGATTTTATTTGCGGCAGCATGGCTGAGTCGGCGAAATTTAGGCGTGCCGACATTAGCGCTCGCGGCAGGTGCATTGCTTGCGGATGCGTGGGCGAGCAGTTTGGCGCCGGTCGTGGCGCAAGCGGGGCTCGTTTTGACGAAACCGCCGCTGACAAGCGTGGTGGCGGCGGTATTGACGCTGTTGCCGGCGCTCATCGTGATGGTGCGGGCGGGGCGCGTATCGTCGCGGTGGCATAGCGTTACGGGAGCGTTTGTCTTTGCAGTTTTTGCAGTCATGCTGACGTACGGCGCATTTCGCGCTGCGGTCGAGATGGATGATGCAAGCCGGCAGTACGCAGCATATATTATGCAGTATCGCCACACGATTATCACAGCGTGCATTGTTTGTGCGGTTATGGAAATTAGTTTTCGCCGCCAACCGCATGCGAGTGCGGCGGATAAAAAGAAGAAATAGAGCGAAGCAACGAACGCAGACGCTGCGATTTCGCAGATTTTTATTGCGTGATAATAAAAACCCACTCCTACGGAGTGGATAGGTTTCAAAAAGCATGGAGGGTCCAGTGAGGCTTGAACTCACGACACCCTGCTTAAAAGGCA
>ERZ773022.1746-NODE-1746-length-13957-cov-5.933535_pt1 | contig 13957 bp, 9 predicted proteins | sample MGYA00580839_ERZ773022 | MGnify/ENA primary metagenome ERZ773022 (study PRJEB29015, sample SAMEA2738020) | human oral metagenome | biome: human oral; feature: human-associated habitat; material: dental | place: China | collected 2044 ... | reverse complement strand
CGACATTTGGCCGGGTGGCAGCCCAGACTGCCAAGCAAGTGATTTTGCAGCGGCTGCGCGAGGCAGAGCGCGAGGTGGTGCTGGCGGAATTTGAGGATAAAATTGGTACAGTAGTGACTGGTACGATTCAGCGGGTTGAGCCACGCGTGGTGCGAATTGAGCTGGGCAAGGCCGTCGGTATCATGCCACAATCCGAGCAAATTCCTGGCGAGTACTACGGTGTTGGCCGCCGCGTCAAGGTGTATATCAAGGACATTGAGCGTGAGGGTCGCGGCCCGCAGCTGATTTTGAGCCGCGGCAATGAGGAATTTGTGCGGTTCTTGTTCAGCCAGGAAGTGCCAGAGATGGAAACGGGCGCTGTGGAGATCAAAGCCATTGCTCGCGAGGCGGGTCGCCGCACCAAATTGGCGGTCGCATCAGCGCTGCCAGGCGTTGACCCAGTCGGTACTTTCGTCGGTGGGCACGGAACGCGTGTTCAGGCGGTGATGAACGAAATTGGCGAGCAGGAAAAAATTGACATCATTCCGTTTGAGGAAGACGCGGCTGGCTTCATCGCGAATGCCATGAGCCCAGCGGAAGTATTGAGTGTGACGGTCAATGAAGATGAAAAGCGAGCAACGGTCTACGTCAGCGAGGATCAGCAGTCAGTGGCCATCGGCCGGGCTGGGCAGAATGTTCGCTTGGCGTCACGTCTGACTGGCTATGAACTGGACATTGAGGCGAAGGCGAATACTAAACCTGAAGCAAAACCTCGCAAAAATATTGAGGACAGCTTGATGAGCGCGGTTGAGGAGGTGGCGGAATAGGCTGCCTCGTGAGAATCGCCGAAAACGAAAGGAGGGCGATATGCCGGAAGATTTTTCTGAATTGGAATCTCGATTGACGGAAACGGCTCGCGCGAGCTTGGAGCGGGCTGGTTTGCTGGCGCATAATGATGGCAGCGCTTATGTCGGTACCGAGCATATTTTACTCGGCGTGCTGGCACAAAATTCGTCGCTGGGCGCGAAGATTTTGGCGGAGAGCGGCGTGACCTTGGATCGGGCAGAATTGGCATTGAATTTGACTGCCAAGCCGCTGGTAATTACGGTGGTGCAAAAAGGCTTGAGCGCTGAAGTGGTCGAGTTGATTCGGATATCGTGGCAATTAGCGGTAGAGTTTGGTCAGGAGCGAGTCGGTACCGAACACATTATATATGGCATGTTGCAACAGCACGAAGCGCGGGCAACCAAATTGCTGCGCGATATGAATATTGATATTGAACATCTGCGCGGGAGTTTGGAGGATGTGTTTGATAAGCAGCAATTTGAATCGCTGCAAAGTGATCGCGGTACGGCGGCTAAGAAGTCGGGCGATTTGAAAATTCTGGACAAATTTGGCGTAGATTTGACGCGTCGGGCCAGCGAGGGATTTTTAGACCCAGTGATTGGCCGCGCGGCGGAGATTCAGCGGATGATTACCGTACTGGGGCGCCGCAGTAAGAATAACCCGGCGCTAATCGGCGAACCAGGCGTTGGTAAAACCGCAGTGGTTGAGGGCTTGGCGCAAAAAATTGCCGATAATAAAGTGCCGGAGTTTTTGAAAGGTAAGCGGCTTTTTCAATTGGACTTGACGGCGATGATTGCCGGGACGAAATATCGCGGGCAATTCGAGGAGCGGCTGCAAAAAGTTTTGGCGGTTGCTAAGAAACACCAGGAAGTCATTTTGTTTATTGACGAGCTGCACTTGCTGGTTGGCGCTGGTTCGGCGGAAGGTTCAATGGATGCGGCTAACGTATTAAAACCAGCATTGGCGCGCGGCGAAGTGCGGCTGATTGGCGCGACGACTTTTGATGAATATCGTAAGCACATTGAGAAAGATGCGGCCTTAAGCCGGCGTTTTCAGGCGGTAACAGTGGCGGAGCCGTCGCCGGAAGAAGCGGTAGCAATGCTGAAGGGTTTGAGCGGCAACTTGGCTAAACATCACCAAGTACAGATTTCCGATGAGATACTTGCTGAGGCGGTGGATTTGAGCCAGCGCTACGTGACGGAGCGGTTTTTACCGGATAAAGCAATTGATGTGATTGACGAGGCGGCGAGCCTGCTCAAGTCAAGTTTACCGGCAAAGTTATCGCGCAAGGATAAATTGTCGCGTCGAATCAAACAATTGGCGGGGAAGATCGACGCCGCTGTTGAGGCTGAGGATTATCAGCGGGCCGCAGAGTTTAAGATGCAAATGCGGCAATTAGAGCAGCAAGCGGGCAAATTAACGGATGAGGCTGAGACGAGGCCTGGCTTGACGGACGAATATTTGCGCCGGGCGATTTCGGCGATGACTAATATCCCAATTGATCGTTTGTCGCTGAATCAGATGAAAGATTTGCTCCAATTGGAGAAGCGTTTGAGCCAGGGAGTGCTAGGCCAGGGCGAGGCGATCGAGCAATTGGCGCGGTCGATTCGCCGAAATAAAGCTGGGCTGAATCGCCAAAACGGGCCGTTAGGATCGTTTATTTTCCTCGGGCCGACTGGCGTGGGTAAGACGGAATTGGCGCGAGTGCTAGCACGGGAAGTATTTGGCGGCGATAATAGTTTGATTAAGATTGATATGAGCGAGTTTTCGGAGCGGCACACGGCTAGCCGATTGATTGGCGCGCCGGCTGGCTATGTCGGCTATGATGATGGCGGCAAATTGACCGATAAGGTTCGCCGGCAGCCATACAGCGTGGTGCTATTTGATGAGATTGAAAAGGCGCATCCAGACGTACTAAACTTGCTGCTGCAGATTTTGGAGGACGGCAAACTAAGCGACTCGCACGGGAGGACGGTCAGTTTTCGCCAGACAATCGTGATTTTAACAAGCAATGTCGGCGCTGAACAAATGGTGCAAGATTCAGAGCTGGGTTTTGCGCCGTCCAGCCAGCAAAAATCGTCTAGCCAAGACCGCCATGAACGGAATTCGCGGGCTGCCTTGCGCGAACTGGAGGATTTTCTGCGGCCAGAGCTGATTGGTCGATTTGATGGCGTAATTACGTTTAAGCCGTTGACCCGGTCAGTGGTGCGCAAGATTTTTGACAATCTAACGGCTGATTTAATTGAGGCGGTTAAGCAGCGCGGCATGACTCTTAATATTACGCCAGCAGTGAAACGCTGGCTGATAAAGCAGGGTTTTGACGAACAGCGCGGCGTGCGGGTGCTGAGGCGGACAATTCAAGCGGAATTAGCAGATCCGCTTAGCGATGTTTTGTTATCAAACAAGGCAAAACCCGGCAATATACTGGAAACTAAAATTGATAACAATAAGGTGGTGATAGATGTCAAGCGTACGTAGATTTGCCAGCGGTTTTCTGTCGCTAGCTTTGGTTGCCGGCGCAATCCTAGCGGTAGCCAATCGGCAGCGGATTATCGATGAGATTAGTTTTCGCCAATACCAGCCCAGCGCTGAAATTGCCCAGATTGCTGAGCGTAGCGGTATGTCGGCAGCCGGTAAACGCTTGTTTTATATCGCGCATCCGCAGCTAAAATCTGCTGCCGAGTTTAATGAGGAATGCCGCCGCGTGGAAAAAGCTAGCCCGATTTTAGGTTGTTACGACCAGTCGGCAAGCGCTATTTATATTTATAATGTGGCTAATCCCGAGCTTGATGGCGTGAAAGAAGTGACAGCTTCGCATGAAATGCTGCATGCGGCATACGCGCGGCTCAGTGCTGAGGAAAAATCGCGGCTAGAACCGTTATTAGAACAAGCATACCAAAAAGTCAAGACGGACAAATTTACCGAGCGGATGAATTATTACGAACGCGCTCAGCCTGGTTCGCGGACGAATGAATTGCATTCGATTTTAGGGACAGAGTTTGCCGATTTGGGCAGCGAGTTGGAGCAGTATTATACGCGGTATTTCAGCGATCGGTCGGCGGTAGTGAAGCTGCATGCTCAGTATAGCAATAAATTTGATAGCGTTGAGAATGAGGCAAGCAGTCTGCGTACTAATTTGGCTGCGCGTAAGCTGGATATTGAGTCAAGAGTGAATCAGTATGCGGCTGACGTCGAACAATATAATCAGCGAGTAAAGGCATTTAATCAAAAAGCGGCCGATGGTGGTTTTGCATCGCAGGAGGATTTCAATGCCCAGCGCAGCGTCCTGAGGAATCGGCTGACTGAGATAAATCAGCGCCGCACTGCACTAAATAACGACATTAGCCAGTACAATAAAGACGTAGCGCGTTTGCGGGAATTGGGTGTTAAGATTGATGAATTGAATAAAAGCCTGGACAGCGCAGAAGGAGGGCGTTGATGGCCCGGGCAAAATCACAATTTATCTGCCAGCAGTGTGGCGCCAGCTATCCGAAGTGGGTCGGCAAGTGCGAAAATTGTGGCGAGTGGAATTCGCTGGTTGAGCAACTACCAGTCGATACTGGCGCGTCGGCGGTAGCCCGCAGCAGCGGCAAAGGTAAAGCACTGACCACGCTCAAGCTCAGCGAAACGGCCGCTGAAACTAAACAGGCGCGGCTGGCAACCGGCATCGCCGATCTTGACACAGTGTTGGGTGGCGGCTTTTTGCCAGGTGGTGTGGTGCTGGTGGCAGGGCAGCCGGGAATTGGCAAAAGCACCCTGCTGGCGCAAGTCGCGGCCTTTGTTGCTCGGCAGAAACCAGTACTCTATGTCAGCGGTGAGGAGTCGGTGTCGCAGGTTAAATTGCGGGCTAAGCGGTTGGGCGCGGTTGACTCAGAGAACTTGCAGCTGGCATCCAGTAACAGCGCCGAGGATATCGCTGCGTCCATCCAGACTGGCCAGTACAATCTGGTGATCGTCGATTCCATTCAGACGCTGTCGTTGGCGGAGATTAGTTCAGCGCCAGGCTCAGTCAGTCAAATCACCAACTCATCCAATGTCATCATTCGCGCCGCCAAGGCCGCCAACACTGCGGTGATTTTGGTCGGCCACGTCACTAAAGAAGGCTCAATTGCCGGGCCGAAAGTTCTGGAACATTTGGTCGATGTAGTGCTGAATTTTGAGGGCGATCGCTACGGCGGTTTTCGCGTGGTGCGGGCGCAGAAAAATCGCTATGGCTCGACCAATGAGGCGGCAATTTTTGAGATGCATGAGGATGGCTTACGGATTGTGGCTAATCCATCGGCGAGCTTACTGGCGGAGCGGCAAAACCTCGACGGCTCGATTGTCCTCGCCACCATGGAGGGGGCGCGGCCGCTATTGGTGGAGATCCAGGCGCTGGTCAATCCGACGAATTTCGGCTACCCTAAGCGCGCAGCCAGCGGTTTTGACCTTAACCGGTTGAACTTGTTGGTGGCGGTGCTGGAAAAGCGCACCAAGCTCAATCTCTCCGACAAAGATATCTACATCAATGTGGTTGGCGGCTTGAAACTGAGCGACCCAGCGGCGGACTTAGCGGTCGCTATGGCCATTGCCTCAGCCTCAGCTGGCCGCAAACTCAGCGACGAAGCCGTGGTGTTTGGCGAAGTGGGATTAGGCGGCGAAGTGCGCTCAGCTCAAGGCTGGCACGCCCGTGCCAAAGAGGCCAAGAAGCTCGGCTTTACCTACGCCATCGCGCCAAAAACTCATAAGGACGCATTTGTGTGCGGCGTCGGCGACCTACGTCAGGCGCTGATTGATTATTTACAATAACATTATTATATAAAAGGAAATTATTATGGAAAAAACAATCGAACTTCTTATCATTATCATGCTGCTGGCTATCATGGCGGAAATATATCTACTGGTCAAGCCGCGGCGGCACGTAGGCAGCGGTACGCAAATGCCGATTCTGGTTGACACGTCGGTACTGATGGACGGCCGGGTGGTTGACCTGGCAAAGACCGGTTTCCTATTGGGGCAGATTATTGTGCCGCGCAGTGTGCTGATAGAATTGCAACTACTGGCTGACGGTGCTGATCACGCCAAGCGCGAACGTGCCCGCTTTGGTATGGACGCCATGAAGGAACTCAAAGATGTGTTGGGCGGCTCGTTTACCTTGCTCGATGATGCGGCGCGCATTCCTGAGGGTGTTGATAACCGTCTGCTGCAGCTCGCCAAGGAAATGAACGCTGCTATTTTGACGCTGGACTACAACCTGAACAAGGTGGCGCAAGTCGAAGGCATTCAGATCCTTAATATCAATGAGCTAGCCAAGAGTTTGCGCATGAGCTATTTACCTGGCGACGAGCTGGTGCTTGAATTGACGCAAAAAGGTCAAGATTCTCATCAAGCAGTAGGCTATCTGCATGACGGTACGATGGTGGTAGTTGAGCAGGCTAAAAAATTTATCGGCCAGGAAAAAAGAGTGGAGATTATTCGCAGCCTGCAAACTGATGCTGGCAAGATGATGTTTGCCAAGCTTGTTGTCGAGCCGAAAACTGCTTCGCGCACAAAGGCAAGTAATGATTCGCATCCGGCGGTTTCTTCAGCCATGGCAACGAAGTCGCGTTCAACCGGTCGCCGCCCGCAACAATCGCAGCCGCGCAAAACTACGAAAACAAGCGCAAGCATTGTAAAAAAACGTTCAGCTGCCAAGAGTAAGACGCCAGCCCAGCATGAGGCCGATTTGGTTGATCTGGCAAATAGTCAATAAATAGCAGTAGATATAGAGAAAACCTGGTTTGGAATTAAATCATAAACCAGGTTTCTAATTTTCAGTATTCCTGTCGCGGTTAGGACAAAAGGTAAAAAAGCGCCTAGTTTATATCTCGAATGCTTTTAATCATCGCCCGAGTTTGATCCTGACGACGACTGGAAGTTGCTGCTGGATGTGGCAGTATAATATGCCGAATCTCTAACGGTTACCGTTACGCTGTGGCTGCCAGCGCTATCAATAGTTACTGTCTCGCTTTGTGTGCCGCCGGAACTAATACTGGCGTTTTTAATCGTTTTCCCGTCAACGGCTATTTCGATCGATGCCAGGCTGTGGGTTCCGGATGATACGTTAGCGCTGATAGTATATTTGCTGCCGCTGTTGCTTACGGAAATTGAGCTGATTTGCGGTTTAGCGTCGTCACATTTATGGAAGTTATCTTCGGCATTAGCGTCGTATCCTGCCGGAACCGAGAATGACTCTTTTTTAGTAAGAGGGTCGGTAGTTCGAACGACGTCTATCTCCTCTTTTGCGCCGTCTGGTGTACAGCTAGTCGCTTTCTTCTTTGATACTCTATCAAATGTCATTTTCTGCGACGAGTTATTTTGTTTCTTATTCCACCACGATGGATACAGTTCGCCGCCAACTTGCTGGATACCGCTTGGACGTTCGTACCACTGGCCAGGTTTCCATCTGCCATCTTTGGCGTAAACTTCGGTATGGGCGAATGACATAACACTCCTGACTACCGGCATGGCATAGTTTGACGCTGAAGTACCGACGACGCTGGTATCGGAGTTACCGAGCCATACGCCCATGACCAGTGCCGGGCTGTAGTTAACGATCCACAAGTCCTTTGGCTGCGAACCCTTGTCGGATGTACCAGTTTTAGTGGATGTTCTTACGCCAGGAACGCCCATATAGCCGTGCAATCCGATCGTTCTGTCTGATAGGATGTCATTAACAATATATGCTGACTGGGAATCTACAGCTTGCTTGCTGCTGTCTTTCCATTTTTTAAGAGTTTCGCCTTGATTATTTTTTACCTCAATGACACTGGAGCTATCTTTTTGTACGCCCAGGCGCGCTAGTGTACCATAGCCGTTGACTAGCTCGGTTTGCTTCGTGCCGCAGGCGCCGATCGCTGCACCTAGTCCATAACCGCCCGCGTTTTCTTCCTGGCGGCAATAGTTGGTGTCGCCCATCCGGCGGATACCTTCAACAACAGGCTGGGCTGAACCATTGCCGACAACATAAGCTGCCTTAATCGCCGGGATATTTCTGGAATACGATAAAGCTTTGCGGATAGTAATACCGCCCATAAACTTATTATCCCAGTTTCTTAATTGTGCGCCATACAATTTGTCAATATTTTCATCGCTTAAGACTGAGCCGCTGCCAAATGTTGGCTGGTTACCGCCGTGAACATCAAATAACTGCGCAAACACTAGCGACTTTATGGTTGATCCAGGCTGAATATACGACGTTGCTGCATTATCCTGGCCAAATCCGCCGTAGTTGAAATCGCGGCTGCCGACCAATGCTACAATCTGGCCAGTTTGCACATCTTCAATTGTCGCAGCGCCGTTACTAATCCTTACCGAATCCGGCCGCCCTGTTGCAAAGAAATTTTTCATGTCGGTTTCAAGCTTCTCTTGGATACGCCAATCCAGCGTTGTTTTCACTGTCAGGCCGCCGCGGCCCACAACTGCCTCGCCGAGTTCTTTGCTGAGCCGATTTCTGACCATTAGTATGAAATGCGGCGCCTTAATACCTTCTAGCTGTTCGGTTTGCGGTTTGATTGTGCTGATAATGTCAATGGCTTTGGCTTCTTTGGCTTCGTTGCTTGAAATAAACCCTTGTTCGGCCATATAGTCGAGGACAGTGTGCTGGCGAGCGATAAGCGCTTTATTTCCGGGTGTGTTGTATGGATTGTAAAAAGGCGGATTTTGCGGGATACTAGCGATCAAAGCCGCCTCTGCTAGCGTCAAATCCTTAGCTTTTTTACCAAAGTATGTCTGGGCTGCCGATTCAGCGCCGTTTCTGCGTCCGCCATACGGCGACTCGTTAAGATAGAGCGACAAAATTTGATCTTTATTATACATCCGCTCAACCTCAACAGCCAGGATGATTTCTTTAATCTTGCGAGGGATGCCGCTTAAGCCGCGTTTATTCGCTTCTTCTGGCGGGAAAAATACCTGCTTCACTAGCTGCTGTGTCAATGTCGAGCCGCCTTGCACCTGCCGGCCGGATGCTGTGCTGAACGTGGCGCGCATCAATCCAGAGATGCTGATACCGTGGTGTTTGTAAAAATCTCTATCCTCAATCGCTACTGTCGCTTTTTTAAGATAATCGCTAATCTGATTTGATTCAACTACCAGATGATAATTGTCAGTTCCTTTATCTTCCCATAACAACACATCATTACGGTCGTAATATTTGGTGACTGTGGTTTGGACGCGTTTGGCAAGTTCGCCCGGCCGAATTTGATCCAAATCTTTGCGGAAGTAGGCGAATAAGCCGCCAATCAGTAAGAGTACCGCCAGTACGCTAACGCCGAGGATTTTCAGCGCCATCAATGCGCCGCGCTTAGAAAACCAATACTTAGCGACTCGTTTAGGATGAAGCCGGTAGAAAAACCTCTTGACGGGGTGTTTTGGCAGCGTCGCCAAATACTCAGCGCGCTCGCGGGATTTTTTATCCTTCTTTGTTCGGCGTTTTTGCGCCAAATTGGCATATACATTCATCCGCTTTGCCGGAGATTTTTTATTGTCCGAGCCGTGTCCAGCGGCGCTAGTCGTTGTTTTCCTCTTCACAATCCTATTATATCACGCCTATGTTTCGCTTCAATCATAAAATTGCTATACTAATCATTAGAAAAGGAGCGATATGAAGTTATCAGAGGAATTACAGTGGCGCGGATTTGTCAATCAAATGACATTCGACGATATTAGCAAAGTTGATACGCCGCGCAAATTCTATTTTGGCGTTGACCCAAGCGCTGATAGTATGCAGATTGGTAATTTAGCAGCAGCAATGATGGTGCGGCTATTTATGGAATATGGCCATGAAGCTTATCTGCTGGTAGGCGGAGCGACTGGCATGATCGGCGACCCGGACGGCAGGAAAGACGAGCGTGAAATTCGCAATGCTGATACGGTGGCGCATAATGTGGAATGTATTTCGGCGCAGTACAGGCGCGTTTTTGAGGGGCGTGATTTTCATCTGGTTAATAATGCTGATTGGTTCCGTAATATAAACTACATTGATTTCTTATATAAAGTTGGTAAATATATGTCAATGACGCAGCTGCTTGATCGCGAGTTTGTCCAAGCGCGCATCGGCGAGGGTGGCAGTGGTATTAGCTATGCTGAATTTAGCTACTCGTTAATGCAGGGTTATGACTTCTTACACTTATTCCGAGAGTACGGTGTTACGCTGCAGGTATGCGGTGCTGATCAGTGGGGAAATTCGACGACTGGCGTCAGTCTCATCCGTAAATTAGAAGGCAGTGAAGCGCATGTTTACTCGGTGCCATTGGTTATTAACAAAGCAACTGGCCGTAAGTTTGGCAAGTCTGAGGGCGGTGCAATTTGGCTTGACGAAAATAAAACCAGCGTTTACAAATTCTATCAATTCTGGCTGAACGTTGATGATGACGGCGTGATTGACTATATGAAAATGTACACTACGTTGGATCGCGAATCGATCGAAGCTATCGCCGAAAACCATGCGGTTAATCCAGGTGTGCGCTCGGCCCAAAAAATCTTGGCGCGCGAAGTCACTGACATCGTCCATGGCGTCAATCGGCGCGAATCGGTGGAACGCGTCACTGAAGTGTTGTTTGGTGGCGGCGATTTCCGGCAATTGTCAGACGACGACTTGGACGCTTTAGCTAAAGAAATTCCGCGTGTTGATGTCGGCGTCGGCGTGATCGAAGCATTGGTGGTTTCTGGCGCGGTTAGTTCCAACGGCGAAGCAAAACGCCTGCTGAAATCTGGCGCTATCAGCCTCAACGGCGAAAAACTGACCGAAGACCAAGCTGTCAACACTACTTCGCTGCTGAAAAAGGGTAAAAATACATTTGTGTTAATCATGGAGGGAGAAGAATAGTGAAAAAAATTATCGGGTTTGATTTGGATGACACGCTAGCTATTACCAAGTCGCCAATTAGCGATCGGATGGCCGGCATTCTTAGCCAGTTGCTTGAAAATTATGATGTGTGCGTCATTACGGGCGGCACATTCCAGCAGATTAAAAAGCAGGTGATTGATCGGCTTAATGTCCAGCCTGAATTGCTCCAAAGATTTCATGCAATGCCGACTTGCGGCACGAGGTATTATCGATTTAATGCTGCTGATGACGATTGGAAAATCCAGTACGCGAATGATTTATCTGATGAGCAAAAAACTCAGATAACTACGGCGCTGGAGGAGGTTGCTCGAGAGATGGGCATTTGGTGTGATAATCCTACGGGCGAAATTATTGAGGATCGCCACAGTCAGATTACCATGTCGGCACTGGGTCAGCAGGCGACCCCAGAAGATAAGTATGCCTGGGCGGAAAAGTATAAAGATATTCGCCCGGTATATCGCGATAAAGTGGCGGAGAAATTGCCCGGTTTGGAGGTGAGGATTGGCGGTACGACCAGCACTGATATTACGCTGCCAGGAATTGATAAAGCCTATGGTATTGGTAAGCTGCTTGAATTGAATGGCTGGTCAAAGGAAGAAGCGCTATTCTTTGGCGACAAATTGCAAGAAGGCGGTAATGATTTTCCGGTCAAACAAATGGGCGTCGATTCAATCGAAGTACGAGGATGGGAAGACACTGCCTACGCGCTGGAAGGTATCAACGCTGTTTCGTAAAAACTAGTTTCCAACTATCAATATTACTCCGCAATAACCAGGAATCGTCATTTGCCGGTCTTTTCCTAAGAGTAGATATTGCGGATGAGTAGAAGCAAGGATTCTGCCGTTTTCTGGGATGGAAAAACTTTGCGGTGCGTCAGCGAAATTGATAAAAATATAAGCGCGTTCTCTGCCTAGCTCGCGTTTAATGCCCAGAATAAACCCGTTGCCAGTATCGGTATTACTTACGATATTTAGCGTTCCGTTTTTAATAATTGGAAATTCCTGGCGTAATCGTAGTAAAGCTCTGTGTAAATTTAGCATTGACGCGGGCGAGCTTTTTTCATTGTTAACATTAACAAATGTTCGGTTTTTATTCACTGGTAGCCACGGTTTTACTTCTGAGAATCCAGCGAACCGCGTATCGTCCCATTGCATCGGCGTGCGCTCCAGGTCACGGCTGTCGATGGTGGAATTGGCGGGACTGAAATTGTCCTGAATATCCTCAGTAGTCAATTCACCATTGGTCATGCCAATCTCATCACCATAGTACATTACGCTAATACCCGGCGTGAGCAGGTTGAGAAAATGCAAGGCCCGTGCTCGCTCCGCCCCGAGCCGCGAGGCAATGCGCGGCTGATCGTGATTACCAACGCAGAAAAACGGCCTGGCTGAACCTGCCGCCCGCAGATAATTCTCAATCTTCTGTCCAACATGCTCTGCATGCCACTCGTCCTGGCGATATTCCATAAAGAATGCCGACGCCTTCGGATGAGCCGTCAGTACCTTGTGATACTGCTGGTAAATATCGCCCAACTTCTCATCCGGATAAAATTCAAACACCATCTGCTTGTCATCATATTCATCGCAAACTGACGCCAGTTCATGCAGGTACTCTTGAAAATGCGGCCCCATTTTACAGTGGTCGTGAATGAATGCGCCGTAGGCTTCAGGATCGCCGTGAAAATCAGGATTTGGCGAATCATTGCCAAACTCCGGATCTTTAGAAATGCCCCAAATCGCATCAACCCGCATGCCGTCCACGCCCATATCAAACCAAAATCGCACCACGTTTTTCATCTCATCGCGAACCGCAGGATTATCCCAATTCAAATCCGGCTGCGTTTTCAGGAACGAATGGAGATAATACTGACTGGTTTGCTCATCAAACTCCCACGAACTGCCGCCCGATAAACTTCGCCAATTATTTGGCTCATTGCTGTCACGTCCGTTACGCCAGACATAATAATCACGCTTGGGATTGTCGCGCGATGACCGCGCTTCCTGAAACCACGGATGTTGATCAGACGTGTGGCAGGGAACGAGGTCGATCATGACTTTAATGTCGAGTGTGTGGGCTTTTTCTAATAATTTTTGAAAATCCTCTAGCTTGCCGAATGTCGGATCGATCGCTCGGTAGTCAGCGATATCATAGCCAAAATCAGTCAGCGGCGAGGTAAAAAACGGTGAAATCCAAATCCCGTCAACCCCCAACCACGCCAAATAATCCAGCTTTTCAGTAATGCCATTCAAATCGCCAATCCCATCGCCATTAGTATCCCGAAAACTACGCGGATAAATCTGATACAAAGAAGCAACATCTTGCCAAGCTTTCATGATTTAAGTATAAGCGAGATGAGAGCAAAATGCCAGGTTTTTACGCGCGCCGTACGGAAATAGTAGGGAATAGGCAGATTACAGATCCGCAAGGTTCACCAAACGAATTTGCACAAAAGTCTTTACTTTTATAAAAAATTGTGTTACACTAGGATAGTTATGAGGAAAATACACGAGAAACAACCACCAATATCAACATCAACTGAACGGTTGGGTAAAAGGGTTATCGCGGGGCTGGCAGCTGGCGCTATTGCTGTAGCTGCTGTGCTTGGCGTAACAGCTGAGCATAAAAATACACCTACACAAGATACACAAGCATGGCCAGTCAGTGATTGTTCTGCCGAAGTTACAAGCGCGGAAAAAGACCCAAGTGGTAGCTTACAAGTCGGAGTAGAGCTGGGGGCAGATTGCGAAGGCGCACAGGGACATAGACATGTTACAGTAAAGGACCCGGGTTTGGCTAAGGTGGAACCTGGCGATGGTGCGCGGGTTGCTGTGGTGCCTGAACTGCCTGAACTGCCTGAACTGTCTGGACTGTCTGGACTGTTTATGCCTGAGGTGTTCGTTCATTTCCCGCAATACGACGACAATGGTAAAAAGGGTAGAGATGGTCTTGTTGATATTGCTCGCAGAGTGCAATAATCAGCAAGTCGGTATTTCCTGTAAGCAGTAGGCGAACATAATTCAGCTTTACGCTAAACAGAATAGCAATCAATAAATCATTAATTAAATAACATCCGGAAAATATGGAGATATCTGGGTGTTTTTTTATTGGTCTTACTTAATTGGCTAAAGTTATTCTGATTAAGAAAATAAGCTCCACACACAGCTACAATCAACCGGAAAAATACTGGTAGTAAATATCAATACAAAAACAAATTGGTGGCTCCTCCCAGACTTGAACTGGGGACACAAGGCTCTTCAGGCCTCTGCT
>ERZ773022.1745-NODE-1745-length-13958-cov-4.842264_pt1 | contig 13958 bp, 11 predicted proteins | sample MGYA00580839_ERZ773022 | MGnify/ENA primary metagenome ERZ773022 (study PRJEB29015, sample SAMEA2738020) | human oral metagenome | biome: human oral; feature: human-associated habitat; material: dental | place: China | collected 2044 ... | reverse complement strand
CCAAGCTCGAGTCGCCCCGTCGACGCCGGGGCGGCCATCACGGCGGCGCCGAGCACCACGAGCGGCGAGTCCTCGCCAACCGCCACCTCTCCGACGGCCGGGACCTCGACGTCGACGCAACCGACGAGCGAGTCCCCGACCCCAGAGCGTAAACCTGTGTCGAGGTCGTCAGACGAACGCTCGCCCCGGGACGTCCCATCGTCCGGCGGGTCCTCGCCCAGCGAGTCCGCCTCACCGCAGCAGTGCTCCGGGGGTTCATCCGGCCACAACCGTTCCGACGCCGAGATCAACGGCTGGAACATCGATTATTTCGAGGGTTTTGACAAGACGTCGCTTGAATCCGCTGGGTGGGGGCACTATGGCTGGGGCGAACCGCCGGTCGGGCATGGGGCGATGGGGGTGATGTCCAACGAGAACACGTTCGTGCAGAACGGCGAGTTGATCGTGCGAACCCAATACAAGGATGGTCGTTGGAGCGCCGGCGGAGCCAGCTCAGCGGACAGTTTCTCCGCATCACGTGGCCGCTGGGAGGTTCGCGCAAAGTTCCCGAGGGCCAAGGGAATTGGCTACGCCTTCCTGCTGTGGCCGAAGGACCAGGGTTGGCCGCCGGAGATCGACTTCGCCGAGGGGCGGGTCAACGGGCCCGAGATCATGGGAACCTACCACTGGGATTCCGACAACAAGCAGGACCACAAGTTCGTCGATCACGAGGACATGAGTGGTTGGCACACCTACGGCGTGATCGTGGAGCAGGACCACATCATCTTCACCCTCGACGGCAAGGAGTGGGGCCGGATCGACCAGCCGAACGTCACCGACACGCAGATGTGGTTCGGGGTTCAGACCGGGGCGATGGATCCCAACGGTAAGGAGGGCCACACCGAGACCGTCGACGGCGGTGTCCCGGGTGCACTCACCCCGCCTGTTTCCGACATCCAGATCGACTACGTCGCGCACTACACCAGGAGCTGAGGGCGCCTGATGCGGGCGGGGCCGACGTGAGGGCCTCTACGAGGTGACGAGCTGCATCAACTCGGTGTAATCGGCAACGACGTCGTATGTGACGTCGTTGCCGTTCTTCTCGCTGAGTGACGCGAAGAACTTGCGGGCGCACTCGATCTTGGCATCTTCGACGCCCTTGAGCTGGCGTGTGGACAGCGAGCCCTTGGTCTCGGCGACGAAGTAGACGTGTTTGACGCTGCCCTCGGTGAACGCGATGGCCCAGTCGGGGTTGTAGTCACCGACCGGCGTCGGGACGAAGAACCCGCGTGGGAGCTTCGCGTAGACAGCAACCTCGTGGCTGGTATCGAGCTCGGTAACGAACTTGCGCTCGACCTCGGAGTCGGTGACCACGTAGTCGTAGATGTGCTTCTTGAGCTTAGCCCCGGCCTTTGAGAAGTCCTGGGCGGTCTGGTTCTCGGTGAAGATCGCGGAATCGAATCGGTCTTCGAGCGCGTCGTAGGTGAGGTGTTCGACGATGACGGTGGCCTTCTGCTCGTTGATGAGCCGAGCCGCTTCGGTGATGAACTGCTCCGGGTTGAGGCGGAATTTCGCGAAGGTCCCGGGCATGACGCCGCTCAGGATCGCGGCAACGGTGCGGCGGGTGAGCTGGGTCTTCTCGGTGATCTCTCCCAACAGGTCGTATTTCATCTGCGAGTGGGCGTTCACGGTCTCGGTGTGGGTCTGCGCGGTTTGCATCGCGAAGCCGGAGCCGCTGCTGGTCAGGTCGTCAGCCTTCAGCTGCTCCCGCTGCCGGCCAGCTCGCACGACGTATTGCAGTGCGGCGACGTTGAGGTGCCTGTCGAGGTGCGCGATCGCCTTACGGATCAGCTCTGCGGAGTCGAACTCAACCTGGTAGACGGCCCGGTGATTGATCCGACCCCACAGTTCCTGGAACTCCTTGCGCGCGAAATTGGCTTCGTTCAGCGGAATCTTCTTCGGCTTGCGGTCATCGGTGGGCACCGGCAGATCAAGGTAGAGAACGTCGATCAGGGGCCACAAGAAGTCGATGATTGACTTGAGCACCTCAGAGGTCGGCGCGGCGAGTGTCCCTTCCTTCTTGGCCTGCTTGTAAGCGTCCGCGATCGTGTTGTCATCGTTCACGTACTCGTTCTTGGTCAAGTACTTGTAGAGCGCCTGCGCAACGGCTTCCCCGATGACCAACTCGCCGGATGGGGTCTGGATCGTCTTGCCGACGAAGAACGCGACGCTGGCCTTGTGTGGCCGCGCGGCCAACGACTCGGAGATTTCGCGTTGGAGGCCGGTCACGAAGTCGGTGTAGGACTCGTCGGTCACGACGGTCAGCTCGTTGATGTCGTGCACGGTGACGGGGTTGTCCATCCGCTCTCCGTGCTGGTCGACGGACAGCCGTAGGCCTCGTCCGATTTCTTGGCGGCGGGAGACGGTGTTGTCGCTCTTCTTGAGCATCCCCATGACGAACACGTTGGGGTTGTCCCATCCTTCGCGCAGCGCCGAGTGGGAGAAGATGAACCGCACTGGTTCGGCGAACGAGAGTAGCCGTTCCTTGTCTTTCAGGATCAGGTCATAGGCATCCGCGTCGGTGGATTGGCCCTTGTCGTCGCCGCGTCGGGAGACCTTGCCGTCGATCTGGTGCTTGGTCTTCTTGTCGATGGAGAAGTAGCCCTCGTGCACCTGCCGCACGTCGTCGCGACGCAAGTAGGTCTGATACTCCTCGGTCGCCGCGTCGATGGCGAGTTCGCCGAGCACCTCGTCACGAATCGCGGCGTACTCCTCCTCGAACATCCGCGCATAGTCGCCGAGAGTGTCCTCACGGCTGTAGTCGCGGTACTTGGCGACCTCGTCGATGAAGAACAGCGAGAGCACCTTGACGCCTTGGCTGAACAGCTCGCGTTCCTTGTCCAGGTGGGCACGAACGACCTCACGAATCTGGATGCGCCGTTTGGTCTCCTCGGTGACGTCCCGGTCGGCCAGTTGCCCTGCCGCGACCACATCGCCGCTGCTCAACTCGATCACGTCGCGGTTCGCGTCGATCTCGGTGATGAACAATCCCCTGTAGGCCTCGATCCCGTTCGAGACATCGTGAAGGTTCGCGCCCACGTCGAGACGCTTGACCTGCCGCCGGATGCCCGTTGCCGTCTGCACCTCGATCTCGATCCTCGCACGCGGTTTGGCGCCCTTCGCGATCTCAATGGCGTCCAGGTACAGGTAGGCGGTCGATCCGGCGAGTCCTTTCACGGTGATGCCCCGCACGGCGATCTTCTTCACGAGCTTCTGGTTGTAGGCGTCCAGTGCGTCGAGTCGGTGCACCTTCGTGTGATCGACCTTGTGCGTGGCAGAGTACCGGAGCAGCATCAGTGCGTTGAACCGGGACAGCGCTTCCAGCGACTTGGGTGCGCCGATCTTCTGCGGCTCGTCGATGATCACGATCGGGCGGTTGGCGCTGATGACATCGATCGGGCGGCGGGACTGGAAGTCATCGAGTTCGTCGTAGATGCGCCGGTTGTCCTTGCCGGTGGCGTTGAAGGCCTGGATGTTGATGATCATCACCTGCACCCCGGCATCGGAGCTGAACCGCTCCAGCTCGTGCAGCTGGGACGAGTTGTATATGAACGAGCGCGGCTTGGTGCCGTAGAGCTGTTGGAAGTGCTCGGCGGTCACGTCGAATGACTTCTTCACTCCCTCGCGGATGGCGACCGACGGCACCACGACGATGTACTTCGACCAGCCGTACCGCTTGTGCAGCTCCATGATCGTCTTGATGTAGACGTAGGTCTTGCCGGTGCCTGTCTCCATCTCCACATCAAGGTTCGGGGCGCCCGGCGCGGCGGCGCTGGAGGTGAGTTTCGCCGACAGCGGGAGGTTCCGCGAGCGCTGCACCGCGTGCACGTTCTCCAGCAGTTGCGCGCTTGACAGGACGATCTCGGCGTTGCGCAGGCCTGCGTCCGGGCGTTCCACCGCCTCGAACAGCGCCGGGGCGGTCACGGAGCCAACCTTGCCGGGGTCGATCCGGTAGGAGATGCCGTCATGCTTCGGCTGCCCGGCGAAGGTCTCGACGACAGCATTGACGGCATCAGTCTGGTACTGCTGGACCTTGAACTGGAGCTTCATCGAGTGTCTTTCTTTCTGCAACCGGCGCTGTTCGTCGTCGCTGCTAGAAGGGTGTGGGCGGCCGGGATTCGTGTGCTCACGCTGATCCCGAGCCTCTGGCGGTACCGCTGGCGTCGTCATCCTTCTTGCGCGGGGGCTCGGACTGCACACTTTCGTCGCCTGCGTAAGAAAGCTCCCAGCGTGGCTTCGTGCGGGTGCCGCGATTGACGATGACACCGCGACGCCGCAACTTCGTCAGGAGGTTCGTGATCTTGGTCGCCTTCTGCTGCTCGGTGAGCGCTTCGCTGAGCGCGGGCCGGAGCAGCGTCTCCACGTCGCCACGGTTTGCGTAGCCCTGAACTCGGAGGAAATCAGTCAGAAGAGCCGCGTAGTGCGCATCCGCCTGGGGTCGGGTACGGATGTAGTCAGCCATCGCTCCGGTCGCAGCAGCGACACGAGGAGTGATCCGGCGATGGGGCTTACGACCCTCGATCAACCCGACTCTGCGCAGGTGGCGGGCAGCCTTCTCGCTGATTTCGAGGCCCTTCTGAACCCGATCCAGCGCAAGCACGTCTTCAAGCGGAAGATCGGTGCGGACCATGAGCAACTGAGAGTAGGACTCATCAATCACAGCACCCGAGATCGTGAGCTTCACCTCGCCGGTGGTACTGAGATCGTAGTCCGGCAGCGGCAGGAAACGACGCACCTGATCCTGCACCATCCGATGGATTCCGTAGCCCATCTGGTCAATGAGGTTCAGTTCCGTCATTGCCTCCACGTGGATGTGATGCTTCAACGCCTGACGCTGCTGCACCTCGAGGAGATGCGACGTTCCGACCACCTGCCGAGCATTCGAGATGCCGAACACGAGCCACCCCGACGCGAGGCCGCGCAGGTTCGCCTCGTTGCTCAACGCCGAGACGTACTCACCAGTCTTGTCCGCCGAGAACTGATGTGCAGCCTCCTTGAACTCGACAACCTCGTTCTCCCAACCAGCCAACAGCCGGTCGAGGAGTCCGGTGAGTTCGTCGCTCGTCAAGGTCATGTCGTTCCTCAGATTGTCCTTACCTCAGTCGCGGGCGATACCTCGCGGAACACCTGCTCCGCGTTGATGCGCGCCGCGTCAGAGTCGAAGGCATCGTCGCGGAAAACCGCACGTAGCGGCCCGCGCTCTGCGATCCCCCGCACGACCTCGGGAGTCACAGACTCCGCGAAGCACGCGACCAGCGCATCGGCATCAACAGAAAGTACCTCCCGGCCATCTATGTGCTCGCGCGTCATTGGTAACGACAGCTCAAGTCCCCAGTCAAGGAGCACTTGGAACAACAGGTCCTCACCGGAACGGTCCGGCTTGACACTTGAGGCCAGATCGTCGAGACCAAGCTGTTCCGTGTCATCCGCAGTTTTCAGCACATCTGCCCTGTTGCTGCTATCGACGCGTAGGGAGCGAAAACCAAGATCGAGCCCGACACTGACAAGACCAGTTCTGTCGCCAATTCCGAGGGCCATACGCCGGATTCGTTCCCGGGAAAGGTCTGCAATGTTCCTGATGCCGATACGACCAGCGGCCCCTCGCGCGGGAATCGACTCAGGCAATTGGACCATTACGAACCGGCGATCGCCGCCGTCCTCTGCATTCAGTTTCATCGTCGCAGCCGCGGAGGACCCGGACCCGGCAAACAAATCCATGACCAGATCTGCGTTATGAACAGAAGTCGCCTGGCGAATCAAGAATGTCAACAATTCCAGCGGCTTGGGAAAGTCGAATACCTTCTCGCCCTCAAATAGAGCCATCAATGACTTCGTTGCATTTTCAGTCGAGTACCAGCCCAAGCTGGTAACGAATGCCTTACGGTCGTTGACATAGGAGTCGATGAACTTCTTCTGTCGAGGCATCCCCTCCGGAGAGTCCGGGAAGAGAACCAAGCCGTCAGCAACCATCTTGGCAATTCGACTGCGCGAAAACGCCCAGTTCGCATGGAACTCGTTCCCTGTCCTGGGGTCACTGATCGTGAAGAAATTGTCTTGGGCCCCAGTTGCCTTCATGCTCTCTGAACGCCAGAGGCCCCGGGGGTCGCCGTCCGGGTTGGAGAAATCGGCTTCGTCACGATCCAGCCCCTGGAACCGCACGCTGTCGACGGTCCGTGCATATACGACGATGTACTCATGGTTAGACATTAGAAGCGTCTTCGGAGGAACTCCGCGAGCGGCGTTCTTGGTCGTCCATACGAACTGTGCGACGAAATTCTGCCTGCCAAACACCTCGTCGCAGGCAAGTCGGAGATTGGACACTTCGTTGTCATCTATTGAGATTGCTATGATGCCTGATTCGTCGAGCAGGTTTCTTGCCAGCTTCAATCGCGGGTACATCATACTGAGCCAGTCTGAGTGGAAGCGACCGTTTGCCTCGGTGTTCGCGACGAGGCGGTCTCCTGTTTCTGATCTCTGACCGGATCGGGCGAGGTAGTCGGCGCTGGTTTCTGCGAAGTCGTCCTTGTAGACAAAATCATTGCCGGTGTTGTAGGGCGGGTCGATGTAGATCAGCTTCACCTTGCCGAGGTATGACTCCTGCAACAGCTTCAATGCATCGAGATTGTCGCCTTCGATGAACAGGTTCTTGGTGGTGTCGAAGTTCACCGATTCCTCGCGAACGGGCCGGAGGGTCTTGGCGATCGGCGCGTTCGCCGCGAAGGCGGCCGCGCGCTTGCCGGGCCAGTCGAGCCGGTACCGCTCCTGCGGCCCCTCGACGATGTGGCCGGAGAGTTCCTGGCGCAGCAGGTCGAAATCGACGGCTCTTTCTGGGTTACCGTCGGCGTCGAGGCTCTCGGTCATGACGTTGGGGAACAGCTCGGCGATCTTGTCGATGTTGGCCTGCGTGAGGTCGGGCGATGTCATGCGCAGTCTCTCCACGGGTTACCTCTGCTGTTCCAGTTCGTGCTGTTTCGTCTTGAGCGTGCGGCGTAGCTCGACCTTGCGGTTGAATTGTGGCTCTGTTCGGAGCTTGCGCTCCAAGGCTGCGATCTCTCGTTCGAGCCCGCGCACCGTGGCCAGTCTGTCGGCAACGTCTGACATTTCCTCGCCTGAACGGGCGGTGATCGGCGTGAGCGGCTGGAGGAGCGCTGTGTAGAGCGCGGGTAGGTTGATCGCCGTGGGCAGGGGCTGACGTTGCGCGTCTCCCAGTTGCCAGCCGGTCGAGTAGTAGGCGCTGAGCTTGGGAACCCCGGCACCGAGCTGCTTGTGTGCGGCCACGGTCCGCACCTCGGGCTGCTCGGCGATGCTGCGAGTGATCTCGAAGATGACCGGGAACGGGATGGCTCTGTCGATAGCGTTGAGGACGGCCTCGCCGACGTCATCGGTCTTGGCGTCCAGCGTTAAGACCTGCACCTCGGGCACCGCTGAGGTCCCGGGAAGGTTGATGGTGGACTCGGCGAGCTTGTAGTCCCAAGTGATGCATGCAAGTTCAGAGACGAACTTCTCACGTACTGTAGGGTTGACGGCACCGTGCTCGTAAAATTTCTCTTTGGGTACTCGTCTGCCGAACTTGGCTGCCTCGGGCCAGCGGTAGAGGATGTCAGTCATCGGCACCACCTTCGGCGGGATCTACGACGGCGACGAACGCGGTCAGCTCGAAATCATCCAAGCCAGCTATGGTCTGGGTCAGCGCGGTGGTGCTGCCTCCGGTGAAGAGGCTGTCGATGTCGCGTTCCTCGGTGACATCGATCATCGAGCGGATCGCGTCAGTGAGCAGCGCGGAGTATTTGTCCATGCGTGAGCCATCACCGGTCGCCGCGTTGAACAGGTTCACCACCTCGGAAACCGGCTCCTCGTGGGGGCGACAGCCGGCGCGGAGCAGGTCAAGGAGGTGCTTGGCTTCGGTGTGGTTCGCAATGACCTTGCCCTGGTTGTCGAGATAGACCAGGTAGTGCGGGTGGAGTCGGTTGCCTCGGTTGATGTCTTCGCCGGCGGTGAGGTTTCGGAGCGCGAAGATGACGCCGGGATGTAGTCCCTTGCTGGGGTCTGCGGAGATCACAGCGTGCAGGCCACGGGGTGCCTTATCGAGGTCGCCGTGTTCTTTGATGTAGCCGAGTAGGTCCATGCGGAAGTCATTGAGCCCGAGGTCTGTGATCGAGACGCCGGTTCGGACATCTTCGAGTTCGATGACTTCGTCTTGGAGTTTGCGGAGTTGTTCCTTGCGGAAGGCGGCGTCGGAGTTTTCGAGGGTGAGGACGTTGTCATCGGCAGTGCTGGCGAGGTCGGCGATGACCATGCGGTTCTCGACGCGTTCCTTGAGGTTGATGTACTCGTCGAGGGAGATGTCGGGCCAGAAGTTCACGAGCTGAATCTGGCTGTTGATGGAACCGATGCGGTCGATGCGTCCGAAGCGCTGAATGATGCGCACAGGGTTCCAGTGGATGTCGTAGTTGATCAGGTAGTCGCAGTCTTGGAGGTTCTGGCCCTCGCTGATCACGTCGGTTCCGATGAGCACGTCCAGTTCGCGCGTTTCTTGGGGCATCGTGAGGTGGCGCTGTTTCGAGTGGGGCGAGAACAGCGACATGACCTGTTGGAAGTCGAAGCCTACTCCCAGGGTCGTCTTCGCGCCATGGCTGCCTCCCGTGATGACAGCTGCATCAAGGCCGACGTTGGCGAGTGTGGGAGCGAGTTCCCGGTAGAGGTAGTCGGCGGTGTCAGCGAACGCGGAGAAGACGAGTACCTTGCGGTTACCCTCGTTGATCGGGTGCTGAGCCTTGTCCACAATCAGCTGCTTGAGCTTGCGGAGTTTGAGATCATGCTCGGGCGTGATCTTGCGCATCTCGCCGAGGAGTTCCCGCAGGGTCTCACGATCGTTCCACAAGTCGCGCTGCCAGGACTCGATGTCGAGGTCATTGAGGTCGATCTTGATCTTCTCACCGAAGGACAGCGCCTCGATGTTCGCGTCGTCCTCGCCGTCGACATCGAAGTCTAGCCCGGCGAGCTCTGGGCTCAGGTCGGCGAAGTTGCCGGCATGGCTGCTGATCCACCCCAGCGTGTGAGTAACAGAATCCTCGATCTTCGCCAAGGTAAGTCGGAAGGCATCGACTGAGCTCTCCAGGCGTTTTAGAAGGTTGACGGTCATGAGCTTCTTCAAGCCCTGTTCACGACCTGCTTGTCCGAGGTTGGAGCGGGCGTTCCCTGCTGTGACGTTGTAGAGGTCTTCGTACTTGGAGCGACGACTCGGGAACACGTACGCGAGCGGGGTGTAGACAGCTAGGGTCAGTGCCTGAAGCTGCTCGAAGATGTCATTGAAGCCGGGGACCTCCGGCAGGTCCGTGAGTGGCTCGCGAATGGACAGGGGAGGGCGTCGCTCCGGAAAGGCGCCGATCTCGGTAGTGTCGTAGAAGGCTTGGATGTGCTTGCGCGATCGGGCGATGGTTACGGAGTCGAGCAGCTCAAAGAAGTCGAAGTCGAGCATCTGGAGGATGCGGTCAGTGGTGCGGTGCTCGGTGTCGAGCTTGGACCACTCGTTGAACACGCGCTGGGCGTCGGAGAACACCTTCTCAACCGTGGTGGACAAGCTCAGGTGTTGGGCGAGATTCTCTGACTCGCCCTCGTAGGCGAGTTGGAGCTGGTTCTTGAGGTCGTTGAAGCGGTTATTCACCGGGGTGGCTGAGAGCATCAGCACCTTGGTCTTGACGCCCTCGCGGATGACCTGGCGCATGAGGCGCTGGTAGCGCGATTCCTTCTCCTCGGCGTAGTCGGCGTTGCGGAAGTTGTGGGACTCGTCGATCACGACGAGGGCGTAGGCCCCAGTTGATCCGATCCAGCCGCGGACCGAGCGACTCACCCTTGGTGCGCGACAGATCGGTGTGGGCAAGCACGTCGTAGTTGAAGCGGTCGGAGGCGAAGATGTTGGTCGTGAGGTTGGCGTTGTAGTTCGTCCAGTTCTCGGCGAGCTTCTTCGGGCACAGCACCAGTACAGACTTGTTGCGCAGCTCGTAGTACTTGATAACTGCGAGCGCAGTGAACGTCTTTCCCAGACCAACGGAGTCGGCGAGGATGCAGCCGTTGTAGGTCTCCAACTTGTTGATGATGCCTGTCGCTGCGTCGCGCTGGAAGTTGTACAGGCTCTGCCAGACCTTCGTCTCCGGGTAGCCTGTGCGGTCGTTCGGCAAGACGTCCTCGTTGATGTAGTCGAGGAACTCTGCGAACAGGTTGTAGAGGATCAGGAAATAGATGCGTGCCGGGGAGTTCTCGGCGTACACGCTGGCGATGTGGTCGTGGACGGCCTGCGTGACGTCGCTGACCTGCTGGGGGTTGTTCCAGATCTGGTCGAACAGATGCAGGTACTGCTCGGTCATCGGAGCTTCGTCGAGTCGGTTCACGAAGCTGGAGACGGCGTTGCCTCGCTCGTAGCCGAGATCGGCGGTGGTGAATCCTTGGAGTTGAGTGTAGGCGGCCCTGTCGTCGATCACCGCGAACTGCTGCATCGGATTGCCCGTGGCGTTCGAGCGGAAGACGACCTTCCGGCGGACCCAGTCCGCGCACTCCCGGGCGATCGCGCGCTGGGTGAGCTTGTTGCGCAGCCTGATCTCGAAATCGGAACCGGCAAGACTTGACTCAGCCTGACCGCCGTGGATGAAGAACTCCCGCCGCTCCTTGCGGAGCTTGTCTGTGACCTCCTCGGTCACGAACGACGGTGAGGTGAAGATGAACTCCAGCTCGGAGACCTTCTCCAACTCCTTGCGGAGTGCCTCGAACGCGAAGATTGAGAATGTTGATGCGGCGATACGGACCTTCGAGCCTGGCACGATCTCGTTCTTGAGATCGTCGCCCAGGAGGTCGCTGACGTTATTGATGATCCGCACGCGACTACTCGGCATCCTCGTCGCGTGTCGAGGCCGAAGCGCCGCCTCGACGCACCCATTCGTCGATCTCGCTGGCTTGGAACTTCCAGAGGCTCCCGATCTTGTGGGCGGGCATGGCCCTATCGGCTATCCAGGTGTAGGCGGTGTCTTTTGTGATCCCGAGGTGGGCGGCGATGTCGTCTGCGGACAGCCACGACTCAGCCACGTTGGTCCTCCCTCGCTCGATGGCCCAGACCAGGCCAGCATTTCCGATGATACCGGCGGAGTTGTGGCTTGAGTTGGGTTCGGCCGGGCGTGGCCGGATGGGGTGGCGTAGAGCGGAGCCGCTCCTCGGGCCGTCAACCCGATACGTGCGCCCCAAGCCAAGAGGTGACCGTAGTCTGCCAGCGGCCAGGGTTTGTGTTCCACGAGAGCGTGTGCCCGGCGGCGAACGTCTCCAGCTCGACTAGGTCCGAGCGTGCGTCTCGGAGCGCTTGCGAGAGCTGAATCGGCGCGGAGGTCCCGGCGCATGGGAGTGTCCGGTTAACGGTGTAAGTGGTGGGTGCTGGTCGTGGGCATGCGGTCATCATGACTCCTCCTGCCCTCACGGGCGATGGAACCACTTACACCATTTCCCTGACAGACCCTCTCGAGAGTGATTACGGTCTACACTCCCTTGATCGCCGAAGTCCTCCAAGCCTGGGTGCCCAGCATGGAAGATCCTTGACCCGAACCACCAATACAAGCCGTCACCGGACTCATCTTCGCCTACACCCCATGAATAAACCTCATTGGGTTGGGGATTTTCCGCCACCCATGTCCTCAATGGCGTCCGCAAGCAGCGCACAAGATTTTTCAATTCGGTTTTTCATAAATTCAATCGATTTTCCGGCAGGACCCTGAGATTTTCTCACCCATGCGATAGGAGATCGCAGCCACTTGAAACGCCCTCCCGTTTCTGCACGCATGTAATCCTGAAGCACCAGAGCACATCGCGCCTGCTCAGGAGACACGCACCCCAAGTCTCTCTCCTTCCATTCCTTCAACTCAATCCACCAGCTTGCATCCCAAAGCCCTTCCTTCCTGTGCATTCCCAGCATGGTGGCCACGAGAGAAACCGCCACATGCCAGCTCACAAAGGCCAAACACAGGGCCCCCAGAAACAGGAATTTATGATCGTCGAACAACATGATCAAACAAGATACGGATCCGCCGAGAATAAACGTTCCGACGCGAAGCCCGTTGCCAAAAACAAGAAGCCCCCACGAAGGAGCTCGCGAACCCTCAACAAAACATTTAAGACACCTGTCAACATGGTAACTTTTATCCGTGGAAACCGACACAAGTTCGGAAAAGACCACGAGGGTAACTGGGATCATGGCCAGCCTCCAGAACAGTATTTCTTCAAGCTGATTCTCACGATATCCCGTCGACATCCAAAGGAATGCTTTAAAAACAACTACAGCCAGCGACACCCGCACTACCGGAAGCCATCTAATAATCCACACGCAATGAGGATGTTTTCCCGACAATGGAACTACATGCTTGCCGACACCGCAATCAAGCTCAAAGGACCTTTTGAGCTCGGCCTCCAGCAGCGCCAGACGCCACTTTCTGCGCTCCATTCCCTCAAGGCCAAGACGGAGCACATGAACTTTGGGAATCAGTACCTTATTAATCCATCCACATCCCAGGATGCCTATCCCCAGGGCGCCAAAAATTATCAGATCAGGGGCTTCCTCGCGCACCGACTCTCTCGACAAGAAAACTGCCACAAGTATTTTTGCAGAAGTCAGTATCAGCGTTCTCCACAAATAAACAGCAACGAAAAATGCGCACCACTCGACCGCCTCGTCAGCCAGATCGACCCTGGACACCCCCGAGGCGTGTCCGCGCACAGAATTATCATTTTCTACATTCGGACTGTTCCCGCCGGCGACAAAGACCCCTATGGCGGCGGCAGCAAGAAAGGTCAACACCAAAAGTGTGTCACTGAAATTCGCCCAAGGCGTTTCACGAAGTCCACACAGTATCTGCGGCAAAAGCAGCTTGCTAAAATCGCTTTCTAAACGACACTCTCCGCCGACCAGACCAAACCCTCTGAAGTAAAGCTCTAGGAGAACTGCAGAAACCCCAAATGCAAGGGCACTATAACCGCCAAAGTAGCCCCTGATTCCTCGATATCGCAAGTACCTGTTTGAAGAATTCATCGCGGCATTCACCTCCCCCTGGATGAACAGTCATGTCCCACATGAAGTGTAGTAACTACGCTATCCCGGAGCGCCCCTGCCGATTGGCAGGGGCACGCGACTTCAGCAGTTGTGGCCCGGGAGATTCAGCCAGGTGATGCCCCGCTTCTTCTTACCTGTGTCGCCCACCCGTTTGACGGTTTTCAGCTGCGGGTAGCGGGCCCGGATGGTGGTCTCGATGCGCTGGTGGAGGGTCTGGCCGGCGGCGGGACAGTCCTGGCACGCCCCACCGAAGTCGACCTCCACCGTCTCGGCGTCGTTGTCGGCCACCTGGATCTGCCCGCCGTGGCTGGCGATGTAGGCCGCCAGCTGGTGCTCCACGACGTCACGGGAGATGTAGCCCAGCAGGTCGGCAGAGCCAGGCTCGACGTCCCAGCCCTCCTCCTCCGCGAGGGAGGCGACGATGGCGTCGCGGACCTTGGATCCGACCCTGCTCCACGCCTGGTCGGAGGCCAGCCACGTCCATACGCCGTCGGCCTCCACCATGGCCCGGGAGATCACCCCGTACTCCAGCATCGACCCGAAGCTGCCGGGCGCGCCGCGCACCTCCCCGACGGGCACGCCGCCGGTGGGAACCACCCACCGGACGGCCTGCGGGTCCCCGGGAACGGCCTCGGGATGGATCGGCAGCTTCCCGGTCATGTCGCGATCGCCCCCACGATGAGTTTCGCCGCGAACGCCATCACCCACGCGAGTCCACCCATGTAGATGAACGCGATGATCGACCATCGCCACGTGCCCGTTTCGCGTCTCATCACGCCCAGGGTGGAGGCGCACTGCAACGCGTAGACGAAGAACACCAACAATGCCGCGATGGTGC
>ERZ773022.1742-NODE-1742-length-13969-cov-6.758229_pt1 | contig 13969 bp, 12 predicted proteins | sample MGYA00580839_ERZ773022 | MGnify/ENA primary metagenome ERZ773022 (study PRJEB29015, sample SAMEA2738020) | human oral metagenome | biome: human oral; feature: human-associated habitat; material: dental | place: China | collected 2044 ... | reverse complement strand
GGTGGAACTATTCACGAGGTTGATTATGATTAAATCATGGAGTGATGAAGCATGGGAAGAATTTGAATATTGGGCAAAAAATGATAAGAAGATTTTTAAGAGAATATTGGAACTTATAAAAGATATTGATAGAAATGGATATACAGGAATTGGTAAGCCAGAACCTCTGAAATATGATTTGAGCGGTTATTGGAGCAGAAGAATAGATGCTGGAAACAGGATTGTTTATAAAATTGAAGATGGGATTATAAAAATTGTTCAATGCGGCTCTCATTATAGGGATAAATAAAAGACAATCTGTAATGAAATTATGAATTTCTAAAAATGGAAAAATATAGACAAAAGAAAAGTAGGATTCAATAATGGCGAATTTGACAGAAGCTGGCATGAAGAAATAGGTTCAATTGGGCAAATTTCTTCAAATGGCTTAACTTTTATTAAGGGTAACAGCAAGGAAGACAAGATGAATAAAAGATACATGGATATACTAAAAGAATATCTAAAAAAAAACGAAAGAAAGGCAATAGGATACAGTGAAGAAGAAATAATTAAGATTGAAAAGCTGTATGATATAGAAGCAAAAGGAGATTTCAGGGAGTTCTTAAAATATGCCGGAAGATGTGGAGGAGGATTACTTGAAGATTATACAATAATTCTTTATAGAGAACTTTGGAGTATACAGTCTTTCTTAAGAAAAAATTATTTTGGATTTATAGATGATGAAGATTTTGAAGAAAAAGTATTTTATGATGAACTGAAAAGAAAGCCATTCATATTTTCAATAGAAATGGAAACCTATTATTTTTATATAAGGACAGCAGATGATGATTTAAAGGTATACTGTTTTGATGAGAATGAAGAAAAGCTAAAGGATACTGGAATGGATTTTAATGAATACATGGTTGATTTAGTAGAAAGATACAATCCTGAATTAAAACCTATATTGGAAATTCCATCAATAGGAGAACTTCTGGTACAGTGTGATACATCTGAAAAAAGAATTACAGGATTAAGGGAAATAAGGGAATATATATCTTCAGAAAGAAAAGAAAACAAAGAGCTTTTTATCCTTCTTGAAAGATATCTTGAAAAGAACAGGAAGGAATTTACAGGATACAATGATGATGAGATAAGAGGAATAGAAGAATTATATGATATAGAAGTGAAGGGAGATTTCAGGGAATTTTTAAGTATAGCAGGAAAAAGTTTGGGAGGATTGTTAGGAGAAGAAGAATTGTCATTATATAATGATTGGAGTATAAGAGAAAGAATAGTGTTACAATATGATTTTCAGGAATATGTACAAAAAGATAAATTTCGTGGAAAAGGAAGAGATGGTAAACCTTTTATAATTGACTTAAAAAGTAATTCTGAATACATTTTTATAACTACAAGGGATAATGATTTAAAAGTATATCATTACAGCAGAGAGAACAGGACTTTAAAGGAAACAGGAATGAATTTCAGTGAATATGTTGCAGATTTAATTAAAAGATATAATCCGGAACTTGAAGAGTTAAAAGATGTTTCAGTATCTGGAGATATTATAAACATATAATAAAGTTTTCTTCATTTCTGAGTGATAGTTTAGTGAAAAGCTAAAGAACTGTTATATTAAAATAATACAAAAAAGTTTGAACTTAGGAAATAAAAAGAAAGGTAAGGTAATAATAGAGGGGATTGTCCCTCTATTATTACTCTGAGGGAACACAGGCAAAGGATACGAAGTTTGTATACAATGACGTAAAGAACATAACAAAGGAATCGGTAAAACTTCAAACTCCTACAGAAGCAGTTCAAGTAGAGGAATAAATGCCGGAGCTACAATTGGCTATGGGCATAAGATACAGACTACTGGAAATGGGGAAAGCATTTCAGTCAGCAGAAGCAACCAGAATACAGTTGAAACAATCTATGCAAATGGAAGTTTTACCAATGTAAATGAAGTTCACAATAATACAGGCTCAATGGTATTGAACGGCTTTAACCAGGAAGGCGGAAAAGTTACAGGAAACATTGGAAAAGTGGAAGTTATTTCAAGACAGAATACAAGCACGACAACTGGAAGCAGTAGAGGAATGAGCCTTGGAATAAGTGCAAACGGAGTGCCAAGCTCTGTAAACATAAACGGAAGCAGAACAAATGGAGATAGAGCATTCGTAGACAACCAAAGCACATTCATCGTAGGAGAAGGAAGCAACCTTCACGTCGGAACGCTTGAAAATACAGGAGCTGTAATTGGCAAGGAAGGAAACTCCACATTCAAGATTGACACCTATGTTGGAAAAGATATTCAGAATCACGACACAATGAAGACAACAGGCGGGTCAATAGGAGTTTCAACAGGAAATCTAAGACTTACAAATATTGGAGTTAATCAGGACAGCAGGGACAAGCAAGGTATCACAAGAAATACAGTAGTCGGAGATGTTGAGATAGCAGGAGCTGAGGGAAGTCCAATAAACAGAGATATTACAAGAGCAAATGAAACAACGAAGGACACTCACAGCAGTGCTAATATCAATATTGAGAGCCAGACTATTGAGTATGCGGTTAATCCAGCTAAACTGAAAGAGGATATTGGGAAAGCCAAAGAGGAAATAAATGACATAAAATGGGCAATAAAAGAGTCAATTCACGACAGAGGGGATGACAACAGGAACTTCTTTGGGCAGCTTTCAGAAGTTAGACTGGACAAGAGTCTTGAAAATATAACGAGCGAAAGACTGATAGGTAAGACAGTAGATACTGAAATAGCAGGTATTTTTAAGGATGCCTACAAGGATTTAGGATATGACATAAACATCATATTTTCAGATCCTAAAAATTCTCCACAATTAAAAGATGAAGATGGAAATCCCAAAACAGGGACAGCATATGTAGATGATTATGGAGTTAAGACAATAATAATCAATGCACAAGATTCAAAGAATACGACAAAGGCTGGACTTATCGGAACAATAGTTGAAGAAGGAAGCCATGTAATAGGAAAAGTTGAAGGCAGACAGAGAAAGACTGGAACAGATGAAAAAGGGCTAGAAAGTACAGGAAGGGCTTCAAATGAGTACTTTTCTGAAAAATACAAGGATGACAATCCAGCTATCAGTATTCAGTCAGATGGGAAGGATTATTCCAATGTTGATTTTGGGGAGAATGTAGGGGATAGAGAAATTATTGATGATGATTATGATCAAAATTCTCGAAGATTTGCAATATTAATAGTTTCATTAAAATTGAAAAAGCAACGTTCAGAAATAGGACCTTCTTATAATAAACAAATAGAATCTATCATGAAACAAATAGAACAAGCTGGTATAAAATTTGGAGGAAAATATAAAATTTACGATAATAGAACTATAGAAATTGTAAGTTTAAGAAGTTATGATGATTTGATAGCAGTTTCTAAAATTTTTTCAAATAACGGAATCAAATTAGTTATGTCAGATATTTATACAGCTGCGAATATGCAAAAGAATAGCAACCAACCAATAAAAATTGACCTTAGACAATCCAATTGGACGGCAGAAATAATTCCAACAATAACTGGAGTTCTTTTAAATGGACGAGTAGGAAAGAATAACAATAATAAGCCAAAATCTAATCCACAAAAAAATTCTAATGCAAATAATAGTACTAAAAAACAGCCTGAATTAAATGTAGATAGACAAGGGAAACATGATCCTAGTCATAGAAATTATAAAAATGGAAAAGGTGAATTGAAGATAGAAGATGCTAGAAAAATTCTAAAAGAATATAGTGGAAAAGGAACTAAAATAAATGGTGGGCAAAAAGAAATAATTGATACGAAGGGTAAATATAGAGGTATTTATAAAGATCAAACTGGTAAAAGTATGCCTACTTCAAGATTTACTATACATTATGATTCTAAAGGAAGAGCTCATATTATTCCAGCACATCCTACAGGGAAATAATTTTCTTGGTAGATAAAAAAATTATAGAAAGGGATTTGATACAAGATATGGAAAATTTTAATAATACAATTGATTTAACTTTTAATGATTTATCAGATTTTTTAGGCAATTATATTAGGTATGCTGATCAGGAAAAAAAAATTTTAAAATTTTTTTGGTTAGAAGATGACTTAGAATTAGATGGATACTGGGTAGATTACATACAAGATAATGTTAGTTCTGAGATTGAATATTTATCAGAATTTCTTTGTAATGATGGAAATTTTAAAAATAAAGAGGAAGTTTTATATGATTCTAATTCTTATAAATTAGAAGGATTAAATAGAATCGAAACTAAAAAACTATATGTTATAAATAAAACAATTTTTTTTGATGTTTCAATATACGATTATCCAGATTTAATAAAAAATGAAGATGATATTGTGATTTGGGATTCTTCAAAGAAAAATTTTAAATATAAAAATATAATAGATAAAATTAGGTTAGCTCGAAAAAAATATCAAAAAAAAATAGTAAGTAAAAGTAAAATTACATGTTTATTATAATAATTGTTGTTGTAAAAAGCAACAACGTGGCAAATATTCAGAAATAAGCTGTAGAACTTCATAACAGCTACAGCTCAAGCAGTTCAAGCATAGGAATAAGTGCAAATGGAGTTCCTAGTTCTTTAAATGTAAATGGAAGCAGAACAAGCGGAAGTAGAGCATTTGTAGATAATCAAAGCAGCTTTATTGTTGGTGAAGGAAGTAATCTTCATGTTGGAACAGTTGAAAATACTGGAGCAATTATTGGAAAACAGAGTGAAAATGGTACTACATTTAAAGTTGATAAGTATATTGGCCACGATATTCAAAACTATGATACAATGACAACAACAGGAGTTTCAGTAGGGACTTCATTAGGAAAGTCTCCTAGAGTTACAAACATTGGATTTAATCAAGAGGATAGGGATAAACAGGGAGTAACTAGAAATACGGTAGTTGGAAATGTAGAAATAGGAGAAGCTTCTGGAAGTCCAATAAATAGGGATGTTACAAAAGCTAATGAAGTTACAAGAGATGAACATCATTCTACGAATATTAATGTTGAGAGCCAGACTATTGAATATGCTACTAATCCAGCTAAACTGAAAGAAGATTTGAATAAGGCTAAAGATGAAATAAAGGATATTACAAAGGCACTTGATAATTCAATTCATGACCCAGGAGATGACAACAGAAATTTCTTTGGACAGTTGAGAGAAACTAGACTTTCTGAGACAGTCAATAATATTGCTGGTGAAAGGTTGAAAAGGGCTGATAACTCAGAAGATGTAGTTTCAGCTTGGAAAGATGCGTACAAGGATTTAGGATACAACCTTGATGTAAAATATACAACTGGCGAAGATACTCCTGAAATGAAAAACAAGGCAGGAACAGCATATGTTTCAAAAGATGGAGTACATACAATAATAATCAACATAAATGCAGAAGAGAACTCAACAAAGGCAGGATTAATCGGAACACTTGCAGAAGAGGCAAGCCATATTGTAAATGGAGTGGCAGGAAGACAGATAGCAACTGGAACTGAAGAAAAAGGACTGGAAAGCACAGGAAGGGCTGCAAATGCTTACTTTCAGGAAGAGTACAAGGGAAGCAATCAGAATATGACGTATAAGTCTGATGGAAAGATTGATACTAGCAAGCTGGGAACTCATGTCGGGGATGATGCATTAAAATTTAAGTTAAATGGAAATATAACGGTAGCAGGTTTTACTCCAGATATAACAGGATCGATTTCTATTGTAAGAAATGATAGTAAAAAGAAAATATGGGTTATATATGATATAAAAGGAGATGTTAAACTAGAAAGATCCTTAGCAGGAGCTAGTTTAAATTTAGGGGTATCATACTATCCAGGAGTGATAACAATTCAAGAACTTGATGAACCAAGAAGGAGAACCAAAGAGACTCAAGCACTAACAGATACCATATTAACATATGGATTAAAAACTTTTACAGGAAATCCCTATGCGAAAGCCTCAGGAGGTATCTATATTGGAAAAGGCGGTAAAAAAACAATGGAAATAGGGTTAACAGCAGGAGTAGGAATAACTGCAGGGAAAGAGAATCCAATATTACCTAAAGAGCTTATATTAAGTGTAAAAGACGAACTGACCAAAGTGCTAGAAAGTACAATAAAAGAACAATTAAAATTAAGTAAAGTAGTAAAAATTCCTGGCGGAAGAATAATTAAAGAATATACTCCTAAAGATTTGCAGTACAAAGCTTTAAATATTCTGCCAAATCCTTCTGGAGTTTGGAGGAGTTTAGTTTGGGATTAAAAAAAGTTAGTAAAAATAGGGTTAGAAAGTTTAATACAATTTTTATATCTGTTTGGTTAATAGGATTTATGTACATATTAATAACAATAGCATTAAATAATGGTTTTAAAAATTCATCTGAAGTAAATGAAGTATATCAAGAAATACTAAAATATGCTAATAGAAATGAAACTGAGATTTACTTGAATGAAATGAAAATAACAAATGTAGATGAAAAAAAATTGATTTTGAAACTTTTTACTGGTGAAGATTATGAGATTAATCCAATACAAGTTTATGTAGAAGGAGATATAAATAAAATGCAAGAAATCCGAGTTAAATTAAAAAGGTTTAATCAAGAAAAAATAATAAAAATATATCAAAATTTTACTTGTTCTAAGAGTAATAAAAATGAAGAATATATTGATGAATCTGGGAATTATTGCGATATGTCAGTAATAATGAAATTAGAATATAAAAATCAAGAGAAAACTTTTGGACTTTATGCAACAGACGAAGTAATGGATGTATTAAAAAAATACAGAAAGGAAAAAACAAATGCCAAAACTGATATTAAATGATAGAAGAATTTTTGGAAAAGAAAAGTCACTCAGTCTCAAGATAGATCAAAAAATTAAGGAGCAATCACTGGATGAAAGACAGGAACTTGAAATAGAATATGGCGAACATACTTTAAGAGTATTTGAAGCCAATTTTATGTTAAAAAGCCCTGAACTGAAATTTAACATGACTGAAAAGGAGCTGGAAGTGGACTTGATCTACAACTACCTTATATTCTCAATAATGCTTATATTAAATATTCTAGTGGTTTTGTTAGCCATAATTCCAAGTTTAAACAGAATGCTGTTTTTAATAATATCAATTGTGCTGGCAATAGACTTTGTGCTTATGTTTTTTATAGGGCTGTTTCAATTGAAAATCAAAAGTGAATAACTGTCCATGAAGATAAACAAGGCTCAAGATTCTTATATATGCTTATATATACAATAATTTTGAGTTTCTAAATAAATTTTTAGAAATATAGCACTGCTATGCAAACAACCAGGATGTAACGAAAGGGAACTCCCACTACAATGTAAACAGCATAACTTATCAGGGAACACAGGCTCAGGGCGGAACATTCATCTACAACAATGTAGCAAACATTCAGAAGGAAGCCGTGGAACTTCATAACAGCTATACATCAAGCAGCTCAAGCAGAGGAATGAATGCAGGGGCTACAATTTTAGTGGTTATGGAGTTTCAAAAAATTTCGGATTTGTAGGAAAATCCGAAGTATCGTTATCTAGTTTTTTTGGTAAAATTCAAGAAAAGAATAGCAAAAAAAGTTTAGCAGAGTTTTTATTTTTAGGTGAAGTTATGAGACAAATTGAAAATAAAATACACAATTCAAGTCAAAATGCTTCTGCTTCTGTAGGGACAGGAACAGTGATACCAATTGTAGTAAATGAAGGTGTAGCAGAATTTTTTAATCCTTCAAATTCTTGGATTCATAAGCCCAAAAATAAAGACTATAGACATAAGAAAGGGAAATAATGAAAAAATATTTTGTTTTATTTATAGTATTTTTTGGAATAGTTTTCTGTAGTGGAAAAAATAATGAATATTATTTATTAAAGAAAAAATATTTAAAAGGAGATAATTTCTCATTAGATAATTTTTATAATAATTATAAAAAAGATGAGTTTAATCAGATGAGAACTGAATTAACAAAATTTTTTAAGGAAAGGAAAGATGAAGAAGCAATAATCTATATTTTAAAAAATATAAAAATGGGGGCAATTATGTACTATTTTGCAAATTTTTATGAATGTGAAGATAGAGATTGTTCATCTAGATTATTAAAAAATTATCAATCATTATATAATTTTACAAAAGATATAGAAAGTTACTCTACGATTTTATCTTTCAAAAAAATTTTAGGAAAAAATAAGTATAATGAATTAGAGAATTTTTTTATAAAAAATAATTCTTTATATGCAATCAATAAAAAAAAAATTGATAACAATTACATAGAGAATGAATTTAAAAATCCTAAAATAAAAGTTGGTAAAAAAGAGTATACAATATTACAAAAGAGAGAAGTGAATTTAAATAATAATAAAAAATATATTTATCTATTAAGCAATCTTTCAGATGAAAATATTAAAAGTTATCTATATTATAAGGGGGATAAAGATTATTTAATTGAGCTTGAAATACATACTGTTGGGAATCCATATAATATTGATTTTTTTGATGTTAATAATGACAATCGGAATGAAATTATTATTGAAAATTTAAATGAATTATCAGATTTTAATAATCTGTTTATTTTTAAAATTAATGAAAATGAGATAAAAAAAGTATTTGATGCACAACAAAATATAAAATTAAAAAATTATTTTAATTATAATAACATGTTAACAAAACTGGATGTTAAAATAAATGATGATTTTAATTTAAAAAAACATATAAAATATGAACTTCCTAATATAATAGAAACCAAGATAATAGATTCAGATTTTCCTGAAATAATTTTTGGAATTATAAAAAATAAGATTATTTTTAGAATAAAAGGTTTCCAAAATTTTGAAATTATTTTCGATAAAAATTTTGATTACAAATTAAAAGCGACAAGTAAATTTTCAGTTAATTATGGGATTGAAGATGGAATAATTGTAAATAATTTTTTATAAATTTAAAAATTATAATTCTTTAATTTTTTGAAAAATTTTAAAATAATCGTTGTTGTAAAAAACAACGGTTATTTTGTTCTTACATTAGTGAATTTTTGCAAAAGACGAATTGCAGATTTATAAATACACAGTTGTTTTTGAAAAATAAGTATGATAAAATAATACGAAGAAGATAAAAAAATACATTAGATAAAAGATTTAATTAATTGGAGGGAAAATGTTAAATCAAAAAAACAAAAGAAATTTTTCTATAATCGCACATATTGATCACGGTAAATCAACAATTGCTGACAGATTATTAGAATTTACTGGAACGGTAACAAAAAGAGAAATGGTTGACCAAGTGTTAGATAGCATGGATTTAGAGCGTGAAAAAGGTATAACGATAAAGGCCCAAGCTGTTACACTTAATTATAAAGCTAAAAATGGTGAAATTTACGAATTAAATTTAATCGACACTCCTGGACATGTGGATTTTATTTACGAAGTTTCCCGTTCGCTTGCAGCTTGTGATGGAGCGCTTTTAGTAGTCGATGCGGCTCAAGGGATAGAAGCACAGACTTTGGCAAATGTCTACTTAGCTTTAGAAAACGACTTGGAAATTCTTCCTGTAATCAATAAAATTGATTTGCCGTCAGCTGATCCTGACAAAGTAAAAATAGAAATTGAAGATGTTATAGGACTTCCAGCTGATGAAGCAGTTCTTGTTTCTGGAAAAACGGGAATCGGAATTGAAGATTTGTTAGAAGCAATAATTAAATATATTCCTGCGCCAAAAGGTGACGTAAATAAACCTTTAAAAGCGTTGATATTTGATTCTCACTATGATGATTTTAGGGGAGTTATCACATATATTAGAATTGTTGACGGAAAAATTTCTAAAGGAGATAGAATTAAAATTATGTCAACTGGCAAAGAATTCGATGTACTTGAAGTTGGAATTTTTTCACCAAAGATGAAAGAAACGAAAGAATTGACAGTCGGTTCAGTTGGATATATCATCACAGGAATAAAATCAATTAAAGATACACAAGTTGGAGATACGATTACTCATGTTCAAAATCCGACAGATTTAGCACTTGAAGGATATAGACCAGCATTAAGTATGGTTTTTGCTGGAATTTACCCAGTTTCTACTGATGATTATGAAGATTTGAGAGAAGCTCTTGAAAAATTACAGTTAAATGACGCTTCATTGTCTTATGCTCCTGAAACTTCTCTTGCGTTAGGATTTGGTTTCAGATGTGGATTTTTAGGTCTGCTTCATATGGAAATCGTTGTGGAAAGACTTCGTCGAGAATTTAACATCGACTTAATTTCCACAGCTCCATCGGTTAAATATCATGTGACATTGGAACAGCAGCAAATGCAAGTTATAGATAATCCAGCAGAATTTCCTGAAGGGAAAAAATACATTGAAGAGCCTTATGTAAAAGGTACAATTATTGTTCCAAAAGATTATGTTGGAAATGTGATGGAACTTTGTCAGGAAAAAAGAGGAACTTTTTTAAATATGAATTATCTTGATGAAACAAGAACTATGATTAGTTACGATTTACCACTTGCAGAAATTGTAATTGATTTTTACGACAAGTTAAAATCTCGAACAAAAGGTTATGCTTCGTTTGAATATGAAATGATTGGCTATAAAGAATCAGATTTAGTAAAAGTGGACATTTTAGTCAGTGGAAATCCTGTGGATGCTTTTTCATTTATCGCACATAAGGATAATGCTTACTATAGAGGACGTGCGATAGTTGAAAAATTAAAAGAGGTAATTCCAAGACAGCAATTTGAAATACCACTTCAAGCAGCACTTGGAACAAAAATAATCGCAAGAGAAACAATAAAGGCGCTTCGTAAAAATGTCCTTGCAAAATGTTACGGTGGAGATATTACCCGTAAGAAAAAATTATTAGAAAAACAAAAAGAAGGAAAAAAACGGATGAAAGCGATTGGAAATGTTGAAATTCCGCAAGAAGCATTTTTATCAGTTTTAAAATTAAATGACTAATTTTTGAATAAATATTTGAATGAGATAAGATAAAATAGAAGAAAAAAGAGAAAGAGAAAAAAAGTGAATAAAGATAAAGATTTAAATAAAAATATTATATTTTTTGATGTAGAGACGAATGGATTTCAGGGAAGTTCTGTTTTGTCAATGTCAGCAATAAAAGTAAATTACAATTTTGGAAAAAGTGAATGGTTAAAAGTTTCAGAATTTAACCGCTTTTATTTTAGAGAAGAAGATGAAGAAATGAATGAAGGGGCAATTAATGTAAATGGACTAACTGACGAAGTAATTGCACTTGAACGAAAAAAACTTAAAGATAAAATAGGAGATTATCCTTTGACTTTTAAAAAAGATATGGACAATTTTTTTATGTTTTGTCAGGATACTGACCATTTTGTAGCTCATAATATAAATTTTGACAGAAGTTTTGTGGATTTTTCACTAAAAAATCAGTTTGATACAATGAAAGAAAATATTGATATTTTAAAAATTGAAAATAATTGTGGAAATTACAAATGGCCAAAACTTATTGAATGTGCTAAATATTATAAAGTTCCATTTGAAGAAAATCAATTTCATGGAAGTTATTACGATGTTTTAATTATGTTTAGAATTTTTTATAAAATGACTAAAAATGAAATTTCTAAAAACCGAATATTTGATTTTTTGGAAAAAGAATGATTAATATAAATAGGGGATCCGTTTTAAAATGAGTATACTTTTGCAAAAAGATGATCTGAATTTAAAAAATGAAAGTCAAAAAATTGTAGAAATTAAAGATTATGAAGAAAAACTAAAATTTGAGTTAATTGAGTATTTCTCAAAAGAAATTTCTTTTTTAATAAAAGATGGCAGTTATCAAGATGCTATAGATTTTGTTCAAAATAGACTAAATACTCGTTTTGAAATTCCGTTAAAACAAAAAGAAAAAGATATAACAGGAAATTTAAACGAGTTTATTTTAAATGAAAAAACAAAATTTAAAAATTTTTTTATATATTTAAAAAATGAATTATTAAATTGCAAAAAGTTTTATTTTATCGTGAGTTTTATAAGATATTCAGGACTTCAAATACTTTTGAGCACATTGGACGAACTTGAAAAAAAAGAAATCAAAGGTGAAATTATAACTTCTGTTTATTTAAATATAACAGATTCAAAATCATTAAAAAAACTTCTCAGTTATAAAAATATAAAAGTAAAAATTTATAATAATTCAAGCGAGAGTTTTCATACAAAAGCGTATTTATTTAAAAAAAATAAATATCATACTTGCATAATAGGTTCTTCAAATATAAGCCAAAGCGCTTTGTATTCTGCAGAAGAATGGAATGTTAAACTTACAGAAAGTAATTTTTTTGAAATTTATAAAAAATCAATTTCACAATTTAAAAATCTTTGGAATAGCGACAAAGCCATTGAACTCAGTGAAGATTTTATTTTTGAGTATGAAAATTATAAAAATAATTTGAAACTTCAAAAAACTTTTGATTATATAAAAATAAAAAATAATAAAAATCATTTTGAACCGAATAGTATGCAAAAAGAAATTTTGGAAAAGCTAAAAAATACTAGAAAATCAGGGAATAAAAAAGGACTTGTGGTTGCTGCGACTGGAACTGGGAAAACGTATCTTGCAGCGATGGATATAAAAATTTTTTTTGAAAAGAAGGAAAAGAAGTTTTTGTTTTTAGCACATAGAGAAGAGCTTTTGGAAAATGCGATTTTAGTTTGTAAAAAGATTATGAAAATTGGAGAAAATAAGATTGGAAGAATTTTTGGAGGGAGAAAAGAAACTGAGAAAAAAATTATTTTTGCAACTGTGCAATCGCTTCAAAATAATTATCTTGAATTTTCTAAAGATTATTTTGACTATATTGTAATTGATGAATTTCATCACTCAAGTGCCAAAAGTTACACAAAAATTCTAAATTATTTTAATCCAAAATTTCTTCTGGGCCTTACTGCAACACCTGAAAGAATGGACGGAAAAGATATTTTAGAACTTTGTGATTATAATTTAGTTGGCGAAATGGGTTTGAAACGAGCAATGGAACAGGATTTGATTGCACCTTTTCACTATTTTGGAATAAATGACGAAACATTTGATTATGAGAAAATTCCTTATAAAAACGGAAAATATCAGGAAGATATTTTAGTTAAAAATCTGTCAAATAATAAAAGAGTCGATTATATAATTGAGAGCATTAAAAAAATCGGATTTGATGGCGAAAAGATGAGCTGTATTGCTTTTTGTGAAAATATCAATCATGCTAGTTTTATGAATGAAAATTTTAATAAAAACGGATATATCTCGAAAGTATTGACTTCAAAAACTTCAAAATTTGAAAGAGAAAAGATTTTAGAAGATTTTAAAAATAAAAAATCTGAAATTTTGTGCGTTGTAGATATTTTAAACGAAGGAATTGATATTCCAAATATAAATTTGCTTTTATTTTTAAGACCAACTTTTTCTTCCACAATTTTTACTCAGCAAATTGGACGAGGACTTAGAAAATGTGAAAATAAAGATTTTGTAACAATTATAGATTTTATTGGAAATCATAAAAAAGATTATATCATTGCAAAATTTTTTTACGAAGAAATGTTAAACAATAAAAACATTTTGTATATCAAAAAAGAAAAATTGATAAAAGAAATAGAAACTAATTTTGAAAATGTACCAATGGCATCATATGTCGAACTGGATAGAATTTGTCAAGAACGAATAATTAATAAAATAGAAAAAATCAATTTTAATTCCAAAATAATGTTAAAGGAAGCATATGACAGCTTTAAAAATGAAATTGGAAAAAATGATGATGAAATTTTAGAAATTTTAGATTTTGATAGAAATATTGAATTATTTATCGAGTTAAGTTCAAAATACGGTTCTTTTTACATAGCACAAAAAAACTTAGAAAGTAATTCAATTGATGAATTAAATTTTTCAAATATCGAATTTTTATCATATTTAGAAAAAAAATTAACTTTAGTTGAGCCGTTTACTTATTTAATTATG
>ERZ773022.1739-NODE-1739-length-13985-cov-5.423116_pt1 | contig 13985 bp, 10 predicted proteins | sample MGYA00580839_ERZ773022 | MGnify/ENA primary metagenome ERZ773022 (study PRJEB29015, sample SAMEA2738020) | human oral metagenome | biome: human oral; feature: human-associated habitat; material: dental | place: China | collected 2044 ... | reverse complement strand
CCAAAGGCGTCCACGCCCATGCGAGCGCCCATCGATCCATGGCATACACGACACGCGTGAAGACCCGATCGGAACTCTCAATCCTGACAATGACCTTAGCGTCGAAGCAGAGACCTTACCACATTGATATACAATGGAGCGCGTAGCGCACGCTCTTTTGCCTTAGACGCAAGTGGGGAGGACTACCATGGACGCAAACGCCGACGAGGCCACGGATATCGCCCGAGAGGGACATCGCGCATATGAGAGGGGAGACTACACCAAGGCCTGCCGCCTGTTCCGGCTCGCGGCCGACCAGGGCAACGCTCTGGCGCAGCTCAACTTAGGCGCCATGCATGGGGAGGGCCGCGGCGTGGAGTAGGACCACAGGGAGGCTTGCCGATGGTACCGGAGGGCGGCCGACCAGGGCGACGCCGATACCCAGCGACGACTTGGCAGCATGTACGAGTCTGGCAAAGGTGTTGAGAAGAACATCCCCATGGCTCGTCATTGGTACGGATTAGCCGCCAGTCAGGGGGATGCGCGAGCCCAGGACGCCTTGCGCTCAATGAGACCGAAATCGGGGCGGACGCCTCGAGCGCCCCCTAATCGTCCGCCTCTATGTCCACTTCCCCGGCAATGTCGGCCATGGCCGGGAGGTCGGAGTCGTCCTGTATCGTGGACTCGCCGCTCTTTGAATAGCTGAGGTTCTCCTCGCGGAAGGGGTTCCCCTCCTCGGGCGCGACCTCGTCCGCCCTGACGCCTCCCTCGGCCTCGAGCCGCAGCATGGTCCGCAGGAGGTCGGCGTAGACCTCACGCACGAGGTCCCTGAAGGAGTCGAGCGCCTCCCCCTTGTACTCCACGAGCGGGTCGCGCCGGGCCAGGCCGCGAAGGCCCATGCCCTGCCTGAGGTGGTCCATGTCCACGAGGTGGTCGACCCAGCGCTGGTCGAGCGAGCGCAGCAGCGCCCGGCGGCAGAGCTCGCCGAAGGCCTCCTCGCCCATCGCCTCCCTCTGGGCGTCCCAGCGCTCGGCGAAGGCATCCTCGATGCCGGCCGGCCGCTGTATCATGTGGACAGGGTCGTGAGGGAGACCGGCGAGTCGGCCGACAACGGCCTCGAGGAGCTCTACGTGAACGCCCTGGCGAGGGACGGCAGCGAGGTCTCCGCCCTCATGAGGCTTTTCGTCGAGGCCGAGGCGTACGACGAGGCGCGCTTCCCGGAGACGTCGAGGGTGAAGCGAAGGCTCAGGGAGACGGAGGAGGGGCGAGAGGACATGGGAAGCGTCATAGAGGAGATCCGCGCGGAGTGCATCGCGGAGGGAAAGGCGGAGGGAAAGGCCGAGGGCATCGCCGAGGGCAAGCTCGAGACGCTCGTCCGGCTCGTGCGCGCCGGCCTCGTGGACGCCCGCGCCGCTGCGGCCTTGATGGAGATAGATCTCAAGGAGGTCGAGCGCATGCTCACGTAAGGACCGGCGCGGGTAGTACCCGGCCTTGGGTGCCGCATGAGACGCGAGGAGGAGGGCGCTGGCGCGAAGCGCGCCCTCATCATTCGGCGACGTTAGAGTATTGTCCTTGCCGGAGAACAGAGCTGAGAAAGAGATTTTTTGTCACTTGCCCACCATACCATGGCGCACACGCCACTTTCGGCGCTCCGTGTCATTGAGGATGCGCTTGCGCATGCGAATGGATTGAGGTGTGACCTCCACTAGCTCATCATCCATGATGTACTCGAGCGCCTCCTCGAGCGTAAAGACCTTGGGTGGCGTAAGCTGCACCGCAATGTCGGCCGTTGAGGAGCGCTGGTTACCAAGGTTCTTCGTGCGGGCGACGTTGACAACCATGTCGCCCGGGCGGGACCGCTCCCCCACCAGCATGCCCTCGTAGCACTCGGTACCGGGACCCACAAAGAGTGCGCCACGCTCCTGAAGCGTCCCGAGCGCGTAGGCCACCGCCCTCTCTGTTGACATCGAGATCATCGCACCGTTCTGCCTCGTACCTATCTCGCCCGCAAAGGGACCGTACTCCAAGAACGTATGGTAGAAGACAGCCTCACCGTGCGTGACGTTGAGAATACGGTTCTTGAGGCCCATGATGCCACGCGTCGGTATCCTGAACTCTAGATGGGTCTGGACGCTACCCGTGTCCATAGAGGCCATGGTGCCTCCGGCATTGCCAAAGAGCTCGATGACCTTACCCGAATACTCGCCAGGGCACTCGACCACGGCCTGCTCGATTGGTTCGAGCCGACCACCGTGACCATCGCTCCTTAAGAGCACTTGGGGGCGGCCAACCTGAAACTCGAAGCCCTCGCGTCGCATCTGCTCCATGAGGACCGAGAGGTGCAGGACGCCTCGGCCCGATACCTCGGTGCCCGTCTTATCGGGGAGCTCCTCGATGCGCATGGTCACGTTGTTCTCGCGCTCCTGTTCGAGGCGCTCCTTGAGCTGACGACCGCCCACGATGTCGCCCTCGCGACCCACGAGCGGTGAGGTGGATGGCTCGAACACAATGGACATGGTGGGCGGGTCTATCTCGATGGGGTCAAGCTCCACCGGATTGGTGGGGTCGGTGTAGACGTCACCGATATCGGTGCCATCAATGCCCACCACAGCACCAATGTCGCCCGCACCTATCTCCTGGCATTCCGCACGTCCCAGGTAGTCAAAGGTAAAGAGCTGCTTTACCTGGGCCATCGCACGACTTCCGTCGTTCTTTACGACCAGGATCTCGTCCTTTGCATGAATGGTGCCGGAGTACACGCGCCCTATGCCGATGCGCCCCACATAATCGGAATGGTCGATGGTCACGCACTGCATAGCGAGAGGGCCGTCCACGTTCGCATCAGGGGCGGGCATGGCGTCCACTATCATGTCAAGCAGCGGGTACATGTCCGTGTTGTCATCATCGGGGTCAAGACATGCGAAGCCGTTGGTGGCCGAGGCATAGATGACGTGCTCCATCGCAAACTCTAACTGATCGTCGGTGGCCCCAAGATCCATCATGAGGTCGAGCGAGGCGTTGAGGGCATGCTCCGGATCGGCTGTAGGTTTGTCCACCTTGTTTATCACGATCATGACCCGCAGACCCACGTCGATGGCGTGGCGCAGGACGAAGCGGGTCTGGGGCATGGGCCCCTCCGCCGCGTCAACCAACAGCAGAGCGCCATCGGCCATCTTGAGCACACGCTCAACCTCACCGCCAAAATCCGCATGTCCCGGCGTATCGATGACGTTTATCTTGATACCTCGGTATTCGATCGAGATATTCTTTGCAAGGATGGTTATGCCGCGCTCGCGCTCCTGATCATTGGAGTCGAGCACGCGCTCCTCGACTTGCTGGTTGTCGCGAAACGCGTCGGTTGCACGCAACAGCTTGTCCACAAGCGTGGTCTTCCCGTGATCGACGTGGGCAATGATGGCGATGTTGCGGATGTCCTTTTGGAGCATGGATACCTCTTGTGTCTCTGCGACTGTCTCTGTGTTCTATCCGAGTGCATGACTGTTATAGCACGCAAGGACAGCTGCGACGCTGCCGGGCAAGAATGTGGCATTACTCCACGCCAAGGCACGGGCGTCCGCTTGTTCTACAGAAGAGGCTCGACCTCCCCCGCAGGAGCAGGATCGGTCCAAACAAAACCATTACCTCGCCCCTTGCCCGAGAGCAGCGAGTAAGCGGAGTAGGAGCGGTAGCCCCTCTCACCAAACTCGAGCATAAGAGCATCCTGGTAGTTATCGTTATCGTCTGCAATGGCACCCTCGTAGACGATAGCGTAGCGAACAGGCGCGGCAAGGCCACCGTTCTTATGGGCGGTACCGCCATCTTTTCCCAACATCCGAACCTTGTCGTACGCTCCCTTGAGACAAGCCTCAACACCATCATCTGTAAACTCAAACGAGCTGACCACGCCTGCTGCATCCTGCACGGCAAGCAGAACACCAAACGACTCTCCTGCGGCAAGGGCGTCAAGCGCCTCTCCCATCAGCGTGCTGCCCAAGGCATCAAGCTCCTCAGACATCCCATAGCTTCTTTGACCCAAGTTCGCTCCCATCATCCTCCCGCATCCGAGCCAAGCATCCGACTACCTGTGAAAGAAGCCAGAGCCGCTGCCCCAGTTTAAAGACCTTAGTGGGGACGATGAAGACCGAACGCGTGGCCACAGGCTCGCATACGATTATAGACGAGTCACTTTACTGTAACTTTTCTGATATATGACGGCTTGTCGGTTGCGGCAACCCTGTTTCTGGCCTCAGAAGTCCTCATAGGCGCGGGACCAAACCCCCCGCCAGGCTGCGGGGCACTATGGAAAATGACTCAACTGGGCAAATGCGCTCGGGCAACCCCCCGCCAGGCTGCGGGGGGTTTGTGCCAGGGTCCGCAGGCCTCGGCCTGGGGCCCGACTGCACGGAAAAGCGCAGTCTGGGCAGAGGGCCTCGCTGATGGCGCGCCCCGAACTAGGCCGTGACACCACGAACCAGGCCGGGACACCATCGGGCTGCCAGTTGTGGGCTAAGAAGGTGCCTGGAACTCAGGGTAAGGTGTACGTGTTCGTCATGTCACTCGACAAAAGTCCAGTTGGTCTCTCTTTGAGGCGACAAAACCGTACACGTTACGAAGGCCTACCCACCAAGACGATTCAGCGATAGCTGGCACTGCGTCGATGCGCACCGCCAGACACCCGCCCCAGGAGATGGCTAGAGAAGGAGCTGAAGGAGGTGAGCTCTAACACCGCTGTAGGTTGTGCAAACAAAAAGCCCGGGGCAGGAAGCCCTCGGGCTGGACGCTCTATGGTGGAGACGATGGGGTTCGAACCCACGACCTCAGGCTTGCAAAGCCCGCGCTCTCCCAGCTGAGCTACGTCCCCGCGTAAAAGACAGACATGACTTGCCCCATGGGCAATAAACACCCCAGCGGCGACTCGGCTCACGCTGGGGTGTTTATTATCAAAGTCTGGTGGGCCCGACAAGGTTCGAACTTGTGACCTCCCGGTTATCAGCCGGACGCTCTGACCAACTGAGCTACGGGCCCAACGCAGAGAAGTATATTACACGCGTTGAGCCGATAGGTCAACTGTTTAGTCAGGAAATTCTCAACTTTCTTCGCTCTACAAGACCACTCCTTGCATTGTGCCGCCATACGTGTACCATGTACCAACGAAAGTGGCTTAAACAAGTATGGATGGGGTCTCTTAAAACCCCAGGGACATGGGTGATGGGCTTATGGTACGCATGGACATTCAAGCCATCATGGTCGGTGCAGGTCCGGTGTCTTCACTCATCGTGCTGAGACCACGAACTGCGCACAAAGATGAGGAGAGCATAAAGCTTCCCATTCGGATTGGCGTCGTCGAAGCGACGATCATCTCGACCGGTATAGAGGGTGCACCCATCAAACGTCCCATGACTCATGACCTGCTACTCAGTTGCATTCATGAGATGGGCGGATCTCTCAATTCCGTCGAGATAGTCGATGTGCGCGGGACTACCTTCTACGCTCGCCTCAACATCAGCTGCGAGTCCGGTCGCCACATCGAGATAGACGCGCGCCCCTCCGATGCCATAGCCCTCGCAGTCAGGCAGGGCGTACCTATCTTTGCCGACGAGCAGGTGCTCAAGATGGCTACCATGCCTGACTTCGAGGCTGTCGAGCGCCAAGAGAAGGAGCATGAGATGGAGGATTTCCACGATTTTGTGGAGAAACTCTCTCCCGAGGACTTCACGTAGACATACTCCACCTTGCATCCTCCCGTACGTGCCCGAGAATCTGCCGGGCACGTACGAAAGGACGTTTGCCCAGCTGGCGTCAATTCTTAGGTACCCCAGAATCTGAGGGGAACGTACGCGGGGGTACTCCCGCTCCAAGACCCGGACCTTGAAGCGGGGAGCCCGAGGCCTACTCTCCCTCATCCTCGATCATCGAGTCGTCCAGCTCTTCCTCGCCACCTATGTCCACAGCCTCCTCGTCGGCGTCCTGGGCACCTGCAGCGTCAAGACCAAGGTCAAGGGAACTCTGACCCTCGGCCTGCCTCGATGCCTTGGGTGCCTTCTTCTTGCGTGCCACCATACGGGCCACCGCGCTCACACGGTCGTGCTCGCCCATGTTCATGATCCTGACCCCTTGGGTCGCACGCCCAAGGCGTGAGATGTCCGTCGTCTTTATCCGGATGACAACGCCCTCCTCAGAGACCATCATGAGCTCATGCTGTGGGCCAACCACGCGACACGCCACGAGGTCACCCTTCCTCGCAGTCATCGAGATAGTCGAGACACCCTGGCCACCACGTCGCTGCTCAGGATACTCGGCAACAGGCGTACGCTTGCCGTAGCCCCTCTCGGTCACGACGAGCAGGTCTCCCTTGCCGTTCGATATCTCCATGCCCAGCATCCTCGCGCCATCCTTGAGGGTGATGCCGCGCACGCCTGAGGTCGCACGCCCAGTCGGGCGAATCTCCGACTCGTCGAAGAGTATGGCCTTACCCGCCGTCGAGCACAGGATGACCTTCTCTCCCTGCTTGACACGGCGCACGTTGACCAGCTCGTCTCCCTTCTTGAGGTTGATGGCGATGATGCCGTCACGACGGCTCCTGTCGTAGTCGCTCATGGCTGTCTTCTTGACCATACCGCTCGTCGTGGCAAAGAACAGGTGCTCGTCGGCGGGGAAGTCGCGCGTCGTGATGACGGCAGTGGAGTGCTCGCCCTCCTCGAGCGGGATGACGTTCACCATGGCCGATCCGCGAGCATGGCGGCTGCCGATGGGAAGCTCATGTACCTTAACACGGTAGACCTTCCCCTTGTTGGTAAAGAAGAGCACGTAGTCATGGGTAGATGCCACAAAGAGGTCCTCGACGAAGTCGTTGTCCTTGAGCGAGAGACCCTGGACGCCCTTGCCACCGCGCTTCTGTGAGCGATAGGTCGAGACGGGCAGGCGCTTCACATAACCCGCGTGAGTCACCGTGATGACCATGTCCTCCTCGGCAATGAGGTCATCCACGTCGAGGACGACGGGCGCGTCAGAGATGGTGGTGCGGCGCTTGTCGGCAAACTTCTCCTTGATCTCGAGCATCTCGGTCTTGATGACGCCCAAGATCTTCTGCTTATCCGCCAGTAGCTCCTCGTAGTAGGCGATGGCCCGCCTCAGGCCGTCGAGCTCCTCCTGTATCTTGTCTCGCTCGAGACCCGTCAAGCGACGCAGGCGCATCTCGAGGATGGCCGTCGTCTGCTCCTTGGTAAAGGAGAAGCGCGCCATCAGACGCTCGGAGGCCTCGCTGTCCGTGCGCGACGAACGAATAATGGAGATGACCTCATCGATGTGGTCGAGGGCCACAAGCAGGCCCTCGAGGATGTGGGCGCGCGCCCTCGCCTTGGCGAGGTCAAACTGCGTCCTGCGGGTCACGACGTCCACCTGGTGGTCGATGTAGTGACGCAGTATCTCGGGCAGGGTCAGTAGCCTGGGCACGCCGTTCACGAGCGCGAGGTCAACGATGCCAAACGACGTCTGCAGCATCGAGTGCTTGTAGAGGTTGTTGAGGACGACCTCAGGAACAGCCCCCTGCTTGAGGTCCATCACCAAGCGCAGGCCCTTACGGTTGGACTCGTCGCGCATGTCAGAGATGCCCTCGATACGCTTGTCGTTCACGAGCTGGGCTATCTTCTCCTGGAGGTTGCCCTTGTTGACCCCATAGGGAAACTCGGTGAAGACGAGCTTGTTGCGCCCGCCCTTGGAGGACTCCACATGAGCCTTTGCACGAACGGTGAGGATGCCGCGCCCGGTCTCGTAGGCCTGCTTGATGCCCGCAGAACCCATGATGACGGCGCCCGTCGGGAAGTCGGGACCGGGCATCACGCCCATGAGCTCGTCCACTGTCACATCTGGGTTGTCGATGGCCATGCAGGTCACATCGATGACCTCGCCCAGGTTATGGGGGGCGATGTTGGTGGCCATGCCAACGGCGATACCCTGCGAGCCGTTGACAAGGACGTTCGGGAAGCGAGACGGGAGGACCTGCGGCTCCTGGAGCGACTCGTCGTAGTTGGGGATCCAGTCCACCGTGTCCTTGTTGAGGTCACGGAGCAGCTCCATGGCCGGCCGCGCAAGGCGGCTCTCGGTGTAGCGCATGGCAGCGGCTGAGTCGCCGTCGATGTTTCCAAAGTTGCCATGGCCGTCCACGAGCGACACACGCATCGAGAACCACTGGGCCAGACGCACCATGGCATCATAGACCGCTGCGTCTCCGTGGGGATGGTACTTGCCGATGACCTCGCCGACCGTCCAGGCCGACTTCTTGTGGGGCTTGTTGGGAAAGATGCCCGCCTCGTTCATGGCATAGAGGATGCGCCTGTGCACCGGCTTCAGCCCGTCGCGCACGTCGGGCAGGGCGCGCGCCGTGATGACCGACATGGAGTACTCGATGAACGACTGCTCCATCTCGTGCCCAAACTCGCGCATCTGGAGGGTGCCGCCATGGATGTCGGTCTCGTCGCCGCCTCCCCGCTCGTCGTCCTCGGCGAGTCCTAGCCCCTCATCGTCGTCCCCACCGGCCTCGTCCTCGTCCTCGTCGCCATCCAGGCCCGCCTCGTCCTCGGCGTTGGGATCATAGATAGGGACATCTGAGTCCTCGAGGTCGCGCTCGGCGCGATCGAGCAGCTCGCGCAGGTCGTCGGGCATGCCTGTGGAGCTGTCTGCGCCAGGCTCCGTGGATTCACTGTAGGTATCGTCTGCCACGTGACTGTTTCCCTTCACCTAGATGTCAAGGAAGCGGGCGTCCTTCGCATGGCGCTCGATGTAGTCGCGCCGATAGGCGACCTGCGTGCCCATGAGGCGCGACACGGCGAGGTAGGCCTTCTGCCCATCCTCTATCGAGATGCGCTGCAGGATGCGGCTCTTTGGATCCATGGTCGTGTCGGCCAACTGCTGGGGGTCCATCTCGCCGAGGCCCTTGTAGCGCTGGACGGAGTACTTGCGCTGCTTGCCCTCGGCGTCCGTGGGAACGTGTCGCTCGATCGCCTGGGCGAGCAGGGTCTCCTCGGAGGTCTTGCTGTCGGGATAGACGTAGTGGATCTTCTTTCCCAACTTGACCCCAAAGATGGGAGGGCAGGCGCTGTACACGTAGCCCGCATCGATGAGAGGCCGCATGTACTTGTAGAAGAAGGTCATGAGCAGGATGCGGATGTGGGCACCGTCGACGTCGGCATCGGTCATGATGATGATCTTGTGGTAGCGGGCCCTCTCGATGCTAAAGTCGCCGCCCTCGCCGCTGCTGTTGGTGACGCCCGTACCGATAGCCGTTATGAGTGACTGGATGGTCTCGGACGAGAAGGCACGGTGATCGCCCACGCGCTCGACGTTCAATATCTTGCCGCGCAGGGGTAGGATGGCCTGAATGTCACGACGGCGCCCGTCCTTGGCCGACCCCCCTGCCGAGTCACCCTCGACAATGAAGAGCTCGGTCATCTTGGGATCGCGCACTGAGCAGTCAGCGAGCTTGCCCGGAAGAGAGGCGCTCGCCAGCAGGCCCTTGCGTCGTGTGGCCTGACGGGCCTTCTGGGCGGCAAGACGGCCCTTCGCGGCCTGGGAGGCCTTCCTGAAGATCTCCTTCGCCTGATTGGGGTGTTCCTCAAGATACTCAGAAAGTCCGGTCGAGACGACCCTGTTCGTGAGGGCACGCATGTAGGAGCTACCGAGCTTGATCTTGGTCTGGCTCTCGAACTGCGGGTCGGGAAGCTTAACCGAAACCACGGCGGTCATACCCTCACGGATGTCATCGCCTGTGAGGTTGGGTTCCTTCTCCTTGAGGAGCCGGTGGTTGTGCGCGTAGTCATTGACCGTCTTGGTGAGGGCCGTGCGAAAGCCCTCCAAGTGCATGCCACCCTCCTCGGTGTAGATGTCGTTTGCAAAGCTCATGATGATCTCAGAGAAGCCGGCGTTCCACTGTAGGGCGACCTCGACCTCACCTTTGAGCGAGACAGGCGCGTCTGGCTCAGAGCCCCCTTCGATGTAGATGGGCTTGGAGCAGCCAGGGAGTATCTCCTTGCCCTCATTGAGGAACTTGACAAAGTCAACGATGCCGCCAGCAGAGCAGAACTCCTCGACCCGGGGCGTGAGCTCGCGCTCGTCCGTCAGGATAATCTTGAGGTTCTTGTTCAGAAATGCGATCTCCTGGAGCCGGTCCCGCAGGGTGTCGTAGTCAAAGGTCGTGGTCTCGAAGATGTCGTCATCAGGCCAGAAGGTGATGGTGGTGCCCGTCGCCTTGGACGTGCCCACCTGCCTCATCTCCTTTGTGACCTTACCACGCGAGAGCTCCAGCTCAAAGATGCGCCCATCGCGCTTGACCTGGGCCACCATCCTCTTTGAGAGGGCATTGACAACCGAGGAACCCACGCCATGAAGCCCGCCCGAGACCTTGTAGGCGCTGTTGTCGAACTTACCCCCCGCATGGAGTATAGTCAGCACGACCTCGAGGGTGGGCCTGTGCTCGGTGGGATGCATGTCTGTGGGAATCCCGCGTCCGTTGTCGGCGACGGTGATTGAGTTGTCGGCATGCACGGTAACCTTGATCTTGGTGCAGAAGCCCGCCATCACCTCGTCGACGGAGTTGTCTACTATCTCCCATACCAGGTGATGGAGACCCGTCGTCGACGTAGTGCCAATGTACATCGCGGGCCTCATGCGCACGGCCTCAAGACCCTTCAGGACCTTGATCTCGCTCCCGTCGTAGCTTTCATTGCTCGTAGCCACGGACTTCCTCTCTCGCATCCTATTACGTGATGTCAAATGTTCAGAAGCTCTATTGTATACGAAGTTGGCAGCATTTCCAATGGTATGCTTCCGTACCATAGAATTACTGCGTATACGACACGAGAACTACCCTCTCTGCGGCCATCAAAGGGTGTTTTTAGGGCTAGGGACGCCTTCAGGCACTACCCCCATTGGCATCGGTGTTAGATGCATGCAGATCGCGACTGTATTCATGTTGAAGCGAGAGGGTCATGGCCCTCTCGACCCGCTGTCTGAGGCCATCAGGAAGTTCTGAGCATGCGTCACGCACACGCCTCTCCTCTTGAGGAGAGAGTGGTGGTAGCTCGGGAGCACCAGTCCCAGATGCGTGCCTGCGCAGTTCATTGCCCTTGCGCAGTATGCCGCCCTCTTGAGGGGCGGGCCAGCGGGTAAGCCGAAATTCTATGCCAGATACCTCAAGTCCCACTCCGGCAAGGCGCGTAAGGTAGATCTCCTTATTAGCGTTGAAGTCAGAAAGACGGGCATGCGAGTCAACATAGACCCCAAGTACCGGCGGCAGGCTCTCGCACGGGGACTTACGCAGATAGACTCCGGTGGTGTGTGCCCGCTCGACGTCACCGTTAGCTGCCCTCCAGAGGGACGCGGCCCGTTGGTTGGCAGTCATCCCCTGTCGAACGCTAGCTGGAATAGTCCTTCTCAGAAGCTCGGCCATACTCACGGAGCCTCGCTCGCAAGGATTGAGACCCAAGACCTCGCGCAGCACGCGTTCGCTCCTTGTAAACGTAGCCACTTGGGATCACATTCCTTGTGTGTAAGGGCGAGCCGTACAAGGACGAGCCGCTGTCACTGTCACTAGGCACGACCCTCGTGACGACGCCAGGCACCTTGCAGCCCTCTCAGCCTCGTGAGGGGCCTCAGCATAGCATTACCCAACCTGAAGCTTGTTGACCTGCGCAGCTCCTCAGCCTCCCTGCGTACTCTGGTAAGATCCTCCTTGCGCACTTCAGCCTCATCGCACAGACGTTCAACCTCACCAGAGAGCTCCTCAATACGACTGCTAAGTCTCTCGGCCTGGTAGTGCATGTGGGAGTCCACAAACTGCAGACGCATACAGTCAGCATCAACCGTACGAAAGAGACCCATCAGGTACTCTGCTGGAGACGTCCCGTCCCTCATAGTCCGCAAGAACTTGAGACACTCAGGACTCTGGTACCCATCCTCCTGGAGGCTGTCCAGCCCAAGTTCGTCGATGATTTCGTCTCGGATTTTCTCATATACCATCGAGAAGGTCTCAAAGCCGTTGAGCGTGTCCAAGTTATACTTGCACGCATTGATGGCCCAGTTAGTGTATGCGACCCTAAGCTCGTCGAAGTATCCGCTCCTCTCAAGCCAACACTTGAACTCTCTGAATGCTGTATAGAAGTCAAGCGGATGGGCATCCTTGCAGGACATGACATTCGTGCTGATACCCACACGGTGATACACGACATTCTGCCGCAACAAGCAGATGCGATGTGCACACACGAGGGCAGGTGCCATGAACATGAGGTCCTCGGTAAGAAATATCTCCTGGTAGCGAAGGTCGTTCTCACGAACAAGGCTCATTTTGAGAAGCTTGTTCCACGGGTAGTTCTGAAGTGCTCTAAATATCCAGTCGGGGTTATCCCTCCAGTTGAACACATCTTGGGGAAACTTATCCTCAAGGATGAGCCATGGCGCCTCACGCAAAAGCTCACTGATTCCAAAGGCCTCAACAATGGGAAACACAACGATGTCGGCCTCGCACTCCTCGGCATGAGAGACGGCACACTGCACAAGATCATCCGCCATCCAGTCGTCTGAGTCAAAGAAGAGTAGGTAGTCACCGGTTGCTTGATCCAAGCCACGGTTTCGGGCCACACCAGCCCCACGGTTTTCCTGTGTCACGTACGAGAGGCGCGAATCAGCCTTAGCGTAGGAATCAAGAATCTGGACTGTCTCGTCTGTCGAGCCATCATCGACGCAGATGATCTGGAGCCTGCGATAGGTTTGGCCAATGATACTGTCAAGACACTGCCTGAGATACTCGGCTGAGTTATGCGTGGGGACCACGATGCTCACAAGACTCTGCTGCCCAGGCATGCCTTCTTCTTCCCTACAGTCACCATCATGTGTTGTGGACAAGAACAGAACCCATACACCCAAACGACGTGTAGGTGCTGAGTTCCTTCGAACGTCATCTCACAGACCGTAAGCAACGGGGCCATATAATGACGGTTAGCCACCTACTTCTATGCATTGTACTGTACCCGCGAGAGAGCGGCAAGCCTCAGGCAAGGTGGACGTTCGTTAGGTGCAAGAAAGTCAGGAGCAAGATAGTCAGGTGCGCTCCTCCTCTGGAGACGAGGGTGAAGTATGTGGAGAAACCGCCCGGCAAGCTACGGGGCACTATGGAAAATGGCTCAACTGGGCAAATGTGTCCGAGAAGCCGCCCGGCAGGCTGCGGGGTGGGTTGCGGGGCAGGCTGCTTTGGTCTTGACGCCGAATCCCGTCTGCGTCCGCACGGCCCCTCCCAGCAGTCCGAGCACCTTGTCGTGGCGTCGTCCGATCGTCGGGCTTGCGAGATTCGGGTGCGCCATTCGGTGATGCTGAGTGCGCGGTCTGCATGCCAGCCGGTGGCGTCGAGTGGCACAACATTTTCCGACACCTGCGCATATGCCGACTCCCGTGCCACTCGTTGTCACCGAATGCACGATCTGTGTGCCACTCGGTGGCGTCGAGTGGCACACCCATGAGACAACACAGCTCAGGGGTCATCGAGGAAGGAAGCGGCATCGGATAAGAGCACGAAGGCCAAGGGCACCCGGCCTACCCGTGAAAAGTAACTCGTTCATCCCCCGCTCGCACCGGCGGCCCGACGCGCGCCGAGGGCCTATAATGGTCCCGACGGCAGTGGCAGCCCGGGGCGAGGAGGGCGATCGTATGGCCCACGAGAGCAGGGTTAGGGAGGCCGTCACCTCCCTGAGGCCCATAGACGACCTGATGTTTCGGGTGATGGCGCAGAGCAGGGGCTTCTGCGAGGAGGTACTGAGGGTGCTGCTCGAGGACCCGGGGCTCACCGTCGTTGAGTGCACCCCCCAGTCCTCCGTCACGAACCCCCGCGGGCGCTCGGCGGTCCTCGACGCCCTCTGCGAGCTCTCGGGCGGCGGGTTCGTGGACGTGGAGGTGCAGCGGGTGGACGAGGGCGACCTCCAGAGGCGGGCGCGCTACTACGCCTCGCTCGTGACGGCGGACAG
>ERZ773022.1738-NODE-1738-length-13990-cov-3.267313_pt1 | contig 13990 bp, 22 predicted proteins | sample MGYA00580839_ERZ773022 | MGnify/ENA primary metagenome ERZ773022 (study PRJEB29015, sample SAMEA2738020) | human oral metagenome | biome: human oral; feature: human-associated habitat; material: dental | place: China | collected 2044 ... | reverse complement strand
TGATTAGGAACATCTGAAATACGAATCATATTGCCGTTTCCGTATTTGTAATTATAAGCTACATAGTCTAAACCTAAATGGTCAAATAGAGCTTTAAATCGTTCAATCTTATCCACCTTACCACTACTTACAACCAAGTCAATTTGTTGAGCTTGTTGAGTTAGTGTACCATAACGAGACATAAGGAGGTAGAACTTCTCCCAATCCGTTAATGAAGTTGCTCCATCAAGTTCTGTAAGCAAAGGAGTTGAATGTAACCACGAAGAAGTTTGTCCAAAGGTTGTCTCAGCAGTTCGAGTTACTAAACCGTCACTTGTAAGAGACTTTCGAATAAGTCTATGCTTAGGACTACACGTCAAATCAACATAACCAAGTTGAGATTTGAAATTGTAAAGTTTAGGTACATAGTCAGTCGAAATAGTGGAAACAGGTGCAAAATTCGTTCTGCGAGTCTCTTTATCGAACTGCAATACCAAGTCCTGTGGGCGAATATTCGCAACAGATACCCAACCTTTAGGTGTCAGCACCTCTTGGTCTTTAGTCATACACTCATCTCGAATAATGAGCTTAATGATTTCAGCTACGTTAGGAAGTTTATTGTTCCCTAAGTACCACAAAGGGGTGAAGAAACCGGAATAGAAAAGGAAAGACTCTAAAAACACACTTGCGACTTTCTTCTGTAAAGGTGTTCCTGTATCATAAATACGTTTGATAATTTCAGCTTTCTTCTGCAAATAAGGGTTGTTTGCAGTCCACTCGAAAATATCTTCAATCTCTGATTTGGTATTCAAAGTGGAGAAGATTGAGGAGTAGGATTTAGCGTGGACAGATTCCATAAACATCACATTGTTTAATACTGCCTCTTCATGTTGAGTTCGAATATCTGGTTTAAGTGCAGATACCCCCTCAACCGACTGCAAAGTGTCAAGTAAAGTCAACCCACCAAATACTTTACCCACCAAATCTCGCTCTTTCTCAGATAATCTGCGCCAATCATCTAAGTCATTAGATAAAGGAATACGAGTGTCTAACCAAAATTGTTCAGTTAGTTTTTCCCAAGTTGCCTTATCGACCACATCTTCTATGGTGTTCCAATTTATCGCCTTGTAATATTCTGTCTCTTGTGTCAATGTGTTCTCACTTTCTAATCGTAATTTCATTTGTGAAATCATTTTGCAACACTCTAAAATGTACTTCGGAAATTGCACCACTCCGATAAAGATTGTATAAATTAAAATGTACATAACGTAAGAAGTATATCTCATCTTTAGTTAAAAATATATCATTCAAGTAGTGAAATTCTAACCAAGTCAGCAGCTTTACAATATCAACACACCTAAAACTCTCTAACTTTGGAATAGGCTCTTTAAGTTCTTCTCTAAATGCGTATAAGAAAGACTTAGCTAAATGTTCACTTGTTATCGATATAGACGAAACATCAAAAGAAACAAGAAGTCTTTTATTCATAACCTAAATCTCCATTCTAATTTTCAATCTCAATCACAAAGTCTGTCGAAGTTGAACCGAACCAACCGTAAACAGTTCGTTTTCCTTTTATGTCGCCAGTTCTACCTTGAGCGTCTGAACCATAATAAATCGTAAACGGTTTGAAGTCTTGAATCGTACCTGCACGATACTCTTTCTCTTTACTACGAACCTCAGTAGCTAGGGTTGTAAAATCGGGACCTTTGAATTTTAAATCCTCGTGTTTCACTAAAATAGTAAACGAATCAGTCCAACCTATAAGTGGACTCGCTATTTCATTTGTCAAAAGAGGGTAAGGAAAGTCTTCTGTTCTTTCATGGTAATCTACAAGAACATGTCTGTCCCAGTTCATCATGCGAAAACCTAAACCAAGTGTTGTAATCATTAGTAGAAAGGTTACGATAGACCTAAGTTTCGATTTAGGTTCCAAGGGGTGTTTTCCCGCCGACATAAAACCTAAACACAAAGTGGTTAAAGCTACTAGACAAGAACCAAGTGCAAATAACCCTGCATGTTTAGCGAAAAACACATAAGGTAAAGCCAAGATAACACTCACTCCGTAAATACCCAAACTACCCCAAGTTATGCGATTTGGACTACTCTTAAATCGCAACCACAAAGATTGGAAATCTTTAGGTTTTTCTTCAATCAACACACTATCTACTCTATCTCCACTACTAATCATCTTATTATCTGTCATTTTCTTACCCCTTCATCATCTCAAAGAACAAGATAGAAAACTCTAGTCGTTGCCACAAAGTCTCCAATTCACCCTCACGTGTGAATACAAACTGCTCTAGTTGGCGCTTGCGTTCCTCTGAGATACCCTTGGTGTTTTCAGCAAGTGAAAGCCACTTGTTTTCCAACTGGCCCAAAATCGAAAACTCTTTCTCAGTTTTAGAACCTTGACGGAACTGTTCTGTCGCTTTTAGTTCTAACAAGCGTTCTCGATAAGGTTCAGTTAATAGCTGCGCTTCTTGGATTTGGTTCAAGTAAGATAAAATCGTTTTATCTGAAACCAAAACCTTTGTTTTCAATGTTACTGGGTGGAAATGCTCTCTTGTATGTAAGTAAGCAAAGACCTTGTAAATGTTTTCTTCACGTTTTCCTGCAGACAAGGAACCCATCTCTCTTAGTTTGTTTGCCATGTTTTCTCAACTTTCTAAATTAAATATTCGTTAATCGCCTTAATTCGGTAATTAAACGCTCTGTATCGTACTGTTCATTTTGTGCGAACTGTTTTAGTTTACTTAGACTTCTAATCTGTAAAAGAGTTTGTAAATCAAGGTTTGAAAAATAGGCTTTTGTTAAAGCTACAAATTCATTTATATCGCAACCCTCAAAATACTCCTTACCTTCAACTAAGCTCATCTTCTCATTAGCTAAACGCTTTAAATGGTCTTCTGCACAAAACATAATATACTTATCAATCACAGAATCGCCCATTTTAAAGGTCTCCCAAAAGTAACAGAGTCTCATTCTACCATTAGTTTTAGGGTTCGAACCACTTGAACGAGCATAAACCCCTCTACGAGATACCCAATTCTCAGTTCTACCTACTTTGATTACTTGACTATCTGGTAAATAGCAAATATAGACTATGTTTGTGTTCACTTGAGGTACTTCAGACTCAATTACTTCTCGATTTAACCACTGCCGTTCTTTGTACTTGATAGAATTAATCACCTCAGCGTGTCGCTCAAACCAATGAGTAACGGAGAAATAAATATCAGACTTAGTTAACTCTCGACCAATACCCATACCGAGAGTATGATAAACTGAGGTTTCATAATGTTTTAAGTCAGTATTCCAAAGTGCGAAGGGTTGTGAGTTCACAGTTAAACCAAGTTTAAAGAATAAACCATCTTCTCTAAAATAATTAAAATTACACTTAAAGTCGAAAATAGTTTGTAATCTCTTGAACTCAGAGTCTTTTAAGTCTTCATAATAGAACTTAGAGTATTTAAAAGCATGATTGTACATCTCAGTACACGTATAAACAAAATCTGCAATTTTTGTCCGAGACAACTCAGTCAAATTTAAAGTTAGTTGTCCACCTACCACTATACTTCCAATTACAATTTCATGAGTTATAAAGGGAATATTCAAGTAGTTAGACCCAAACTCCTTCAGTAAAAAATCTTTAACTGAAACTAACTCACCTTTAATATTTGTAAATACCGCAGTCTCTAAGTCTCTGTTCTTCTGAATAGTATAGTTATCTAACCTACTCATTTTTCTCTGTATAATTGAGCGTAAACCAACCTCAGATTTACGTTTATACCGAGCTTCCTTTTTCTTTTGTTTTTCTGCGATACGGTTTTGTTCCTCTAGTAAGCGTTTCTGCTTCTTAAATTCTTGTTGAGCAAGTCGCTTTAAAACCAAATTCTGTAAACTATTTCTCAAAGACTTTAGTTTGCGTGTTCTTTGGAACTCTAACATCTCCGAAGGGTTGTTCTCCCAACTTGAAGGTTTAGATTGAGAGTTTGAATCCACGTTCGTATTCACATATTCATACGGGTCAAAAGAGCTAGGGTCTAACTTCGTGTAAGCTTTCTTTATTATTTCTTGTAAATCTGCGTGGTTGCAACCACCTTTGGATACCCATAAAGCGATAAATGATTCCAAGAAACTTAAACTAGGCACACCTACCCACAGTTTATGCACGTAATGTTTTCTGAACTTCTCTAAAGACAAATATTTGGCTTGTCCTGTCACATAAGGTTCTATAGGTAAAAATAAAACCTCTAACCCAACCTCAACTTGCCTTTTTAAATCATAAAGCTTAGTTAAATTTTCTACTGTCATAGGATATAACCAAGCGTCTAACGACTTCCACGTGGTTTGCAAATTAGACTTGTAATAATGCTGAGATTTAGCATCAATCAAAACAAAACTCTTAGCAGTGTTAGAATCACCGACTAAATATAGCATATTTTATCCTTTACGAAATTTAGCAGTCCGAATCATCACAACCAAAGAAAGCAAGTAATTCTCAACCAACTTCGCTTTCATGAAATGTGCCGTCTCAGCCCGTCTCAATAACCACAATTCAGCTTTATCTAAGTTTGCAAACTCAAAAGTGTCAAGGAATCCTTGAATTTTCAAATAAAAGTCTTTCTCAGTATGCAAGAGAGAAACTTCTGCTTCTGGTCGGAAATGAGAGCCATCAAACGTAGTATGACACCCGAAAGCCGAGAGTACAGTCGTGAAAGGCATATCTTTGAAATCTGTGAAGTAAGCATCTAAGAGGTCTACCTCTACCTTTTCTTGCTCTACATTTCTAGGTAAGTTTGCAAATTGCTGATCCAACTCTCTGCGCCATTTTCTTGAAACCAAAGGAGGTTTTCGATTACTTTTCTTTTTGGAAGAGTGTGCCATTTAGTGTCCATCTTCTTTCTGTTTATTTTTATAGTTTAATTTTATCAAAAAATAAAAAGAAAGTCAATGATTATAAAGACTTTCTTCACATTTACGATTAAATTCTAAGTTGGTACGAAGTTGCTGCTTGGAAAAATTCTGCGAAACCGTAATCAGACAAGCAGTAAGATACCGAATTGGGGAGCCAAACCTCTAAGTTTAAAGGTATCACATAGTTCTCAGCAAATCTGACAAACTTACTGTATAGTCGATTTGCTTTTAAGACTTGCTCTAATGCTTGAGTTGAGTCTACCACCAAAATATGATGCAACTGTTTCAAGTCACTAAGAATAGTGGTGTATTGATTTACGTTCAAGTCTGGGTTATCCAAATCGAAAATATAATCTGCTCTATAGTAATCAAGACGAGTCTTCAGTTTAGCAAAGTCATAAATATTAGGTAGGATAAACTGTTTTAAATCTTGAAGGTCTTTCTCTCTTGTAGAATAGAACTTCATAATTGCTAAGTCCTCCCAAGAAAGTACAAAAACAGTCAAATTTGAATAATTCAATTCTTTATCAAATGAGACTTCAGAAATGTCTGGAACTACGAAAATCTTTTCGACATCGTTAGATAGTTGAAAGCTTTGTAACTGTTCAACAGTCAAAGGTACAGAACCTATATAGTCTATATCTCTAGTCTCACGGTAACCACCCGAGAGCAAAGATACCGCAGAACCACCTGTAACAATGATTTTAGCAAACTTGTCTTGTCTTTCTAACTCTAAATTCAATAGATTTAACTTATCTAAAATCTTAGTGTACGACAACGTCTGATAAGGAATAAACATCTTCCTCTCCTAACTCCTTTGCGAAAGTTCTAGTAGACCAAACTCTCTTTGGTAAATAAATAGAATCACGTAAAACTAACTCACAATTTTCCTCAAAATCTAACCAAGCTAAAGCATCAAGTGTCTCTTTTTGCCTTGGTTTATCCAAAGAAAAGTACAAGACTTCGTGCCTTAAAATTAAGCGCATTTTATCAATCAAAGTTAAGTTAGACATAATGAAACCCCCTTAAATTAATGACTTAAACCCCACGCAAAAAGAAGATACCGATAGGTGGTACGGTTAAGAAAGTCGCTGATCTGGTCGAATATGCTCCCTAAGAACTCGACGATTTAAGTCGTAAAGTGCTTGTTCTTCATCAATATAAGCATGAACTAAATACTGTGAACCTCTCTTACCACCAAAATCTAAATCATAATAACCAAAGTATAGGTAAGTTGGGTTTAACTCAACTACTTCAAACAGTAGTCCATTTTGGCGAATAGAGTAGAAAACCTGCCCTTCTTCTAAGTCTTTAGTGTCATCTCGCGAAATTAACATTTGTTTAAAACTTGGACTTGGAGAGCCGATGACAAACTTAACTTCGGACAATAAGTTTTCCTTCAACTTTAAATACTCTGGAAATGATATAACTTCAACAACATAAGAAATAAACAAAGTATAAAACTCATCAGAGATTCTACTATCTGAATTAAAGAATACTGTGGTTAAATGCCCATCTGAATATAAAACCTCAAAAATTTCAGATACCGGTTTTAACTTCCTCTTGAAGTGCATAAGTGGTTCAGCAGCATCCGTATCTTTAAAGTTAGGAGTTATTGCGTCTAAATCTGAAAACCAAGTATCGTAGTCCGAAGAGAAAACATTTCGCAGTTTGTAAAGCTCTACGATGACTCCTGAAAATCGGTAGGTCTTATTACCTTCTTTAGTGATAAATACAGCAAATTCTTGTCTCCTACCTGTTTTAGAAGTGTATAGTGAGAAACCTGTTCGGTACAAGCCTGTTTGACAATGCTTCTCAATATCTTTACACAAAGGAGCTAGAAAATGCCCTTTTGACTCCTCATCTAATTGTTCTCTACCAAAAAACATAACTCAAAACTTCCTTTCAAATAGTTATATTTATTTTACCAAAAAGAGAAAACAAGCGCAAGGCTTGTTCAAGAAATTAATATCTAGTTTAAACTCTCTAATTTGCTCCGTGGCTCATTTTAAATCTTTGAGGTGTAATTATACCTATTTAGTATTTGAGACGAAACTGGGGCAAATTAGGACGGTTTGAGAACGAATTAGGACAAATCAGAAGGGGAGGATACCGAGTGAGTATACTTCTCTGAAGTCATAGGTGTCTCAAAAGTAAACGTGTGACCCTCTTTTAATGACTTAACTTTGCGAATAGTTGATAAGTCGTAACCTTTTTCGTAACCTTCACAATCACAGTTACAACCACAATCACAGTTACAATCACACTCATATTTACGGTCTAGTTTGTACCACATCTCTTTGAACTTCGCTAAGGACATAAGAGAAAAAGTTTTAGTAGTGAACCCTGTTGACTTATCAATAGAAGTCACTGTACAAAAATGCAACTCCCTTGGTGTATAAGCTATAACAAAAGCATAAAATACATTTAAAGCAAAACTACCATCTTCAAACTTATTGTACTTAGGAACACAACTGCTTTCTGCGAAACTGACTAAACTTTCTAAATCTGCAACTGAAACCTCAGCAAACTCGTTGGAGTTTTGGATACCGAAGTCACAGAACTCAATAAGAAAAGTACCCACTTCATCTCTTGTTAAGTAAGAGTAATCTTCAACATCTATAATCTCAGTTATACCGTAGTTAGGAGAACTAGAACGTTGACGTTCTACTTGAAACTCTTCAAGTGTACAAAAACCTTTGTGATAAGGCGACTTAAAGTCTGACTTCTTGTTACATTCTAAACCACCAATCGTATAAGTCTTGAATGTGAAGTGATTTGCGTACTGTTCCAAAAAGGCAATTAGAGGGTTCTTTCCATAACCTGCAATAAAGAAGTCAATTTGGTTCTGTTGAGCGTAAAATAAAAGCTCTTGAATGTCGGATTGTCTTACTTGTACTGTATTCACCATTTATAACCACCTTTACTCCACTCTACCAAACTAATCACAACGCACTTTAGAACGTTCAAATACTTTACCATATCCTGCTTAAACTTTAAAGTACGTTGAGTTTTACACAAAGTTTCTTGACTCTTATACTTAAAAATATACCAACTCTTTAAACCTTTTTCTAAGGATACCCTTGAATCAAATAAAATAAGCTTTTCTATGTTTCTGTGATAGTCCGACCATTCAATATCCAAACCGGGGAAAACAACAATAGACTTAACTAAGGTTTCAAGTCGTGTTAAAGCGGAAGTCATCCTAGACACATCATAGTAAGGATAGTTCCTATCGAAATTATCTATCGTTAATAACACATCATCTATCGCCCAATTTAATTCTTTTGAATATCTTTTTACTGTGTAATCTACCATATTGCAACCCTCTTTTCTAATTTTCTTTATTATATCAAAAGATACTAATTTTGTCAAATAAAAAGAGAGGATACACCAAGGTACTCTCTCATGTATTTTATCTTTTAGAAAATCTTTCGTACAAGTCAAAAAGCAAGTTTACTAACAAAACATAATCACCATAAGACGAGACTCTACGCTTCGCATGAATACGTTGAATCAGAGAAACTTGTGTTCCTGTTAGTTCAATGTTAGGTTCATTTAAGAACCTACATAGAACCGAGCGGTAGAACGTGTCTACATAGAACTCAACGAAAATGTCAAGCTCATCAACGGACTTCTTCAGCAAATTAACCCACACTTCTGCTTTTCTAAGCTCTGCCCTAGACTTAGTATCTAAATAGTTATTGAAATAGTGCAAAATTTGAAAGATTTCACTATCGTAGCGTTTTTCCATAAACTAATCTCCAATCAAACGTACAAAGTTAGAACCTTTTAAATTCAAATTGTTGAAGTGTTTGTTTAGCTCCATGAAAGACAGTGACTCAAAGTTTTCAATTTCCTCTTTGCTTGCTAACCAATAATAGTCAGAGTGCCAATCAAACGATTTACTGTAAATAGAGATATAATCAAGACAGTTCAGTGACTCTGCAACCTTTACTACATCTTTGTCTATGTCAAAATTTATATACTCATATAAACCATTGAGTTTTTCCTCAATAACTTCTTTCTCTGTACCTACTTCAAAGAATACATACAAGTTTGTGTGAGACCAGTAAGAGTCTTTTACAAGGATACCGCGAGGGATGTTCAGTTCTTTCATCTTATCTTCTAATTTAGTATACAAGACTTTTAGAACTTCCTCAGTATACTGTTTTTCCAACTTTTTATCTTCTAAAAGTTGCTTGTACTCTTCTTCTGTTTCATAAGAAATATAATTCCAAGGTGTTTTTACAAAATCTGGTAGTAGTTGCAAAGTAGACCAATAATCAGAAGTGCCAAACTCCATATTTTTATCAATATAATTATTGTACAAAGGAGACCATTCTGCCCTAGAGGGTTTGAACTTATCTAAAATGCAAAGGCGTTCACCGAAAATAACAGGCAGTTTCACTACTCTAGTTGGGTTTCTCAAGTTAACTTCTTTATACCAAACCCCAAATAAGAAATCCGGGTTTTCTTTGAGTTGGAAGTGCATCATTTCATAAGGATTCTTATTTTCAAACACAAAGTAACCTTTTGGATATTCAACATTAAACGGAGTTAACCCTAATGTCTTTAAATACTTCAAGGTACTATCCATCATGTTTTTGTTTTCTTTTGTTGCGTGTTTTCGTTTAATTCGTTTATTCATTTAATCTTTTACCTACTTTCTTACAACTGTCTCACTATAAACTGAAACAGTACCTTGAGACGGATTATCAGATAAAGAGATTATAACTTTTCTAATAGAACCAGTTCCTTTTTCTCGGAAAAAATCTGCATAATCTTCCATAGCAGTTATCGCATCCTCCAAACTAAACCATCGAGCCTTAATTCGTAAATTTCCACGGTCATCTATGGAGACGAGGTTTTCATAATAAACAATCGGTGTTAACGGAAAATCAACTTGAGAATTATTTAAGCGAATCTTTTCTATCTCTTGTTCTTTTAGGTAAGCTTCTGCTTCCTCTTTTGTTTCAAAGACTTTTGAACCTACTTTGTATTGTTTAATTTCTTCTAATTTCATTTTATTCCCCTTTAAATTACTGGATTCGCTGGGAGAGTCTCCAAAACGGAGATACCCTTGGTACTGAGTAGAAGAGTTAGTGCTTCTACCCCAACTTTTGGAATATAGGCTAGTTCTAAATTCTCTTTGTTAAAGATATAAACTTTATCTTCTTTTTCTAAGTGCGCTTTTTGAATAGCATAGGCACTTACTTTTTCTAAACGTTCAAAGTTTAGGATTTGTACTGTGTAAGTAAAAACACCCAAGTCTTTAAGTAATTCCTCTAGTGTTTGAGGTGTTTCAATTACCACTGTGGGTGCTAAAGTAAATTCTATTGGTTTCATTTAAGACCTCCGTTCAAGCGTTCTTCTGCGTTTGTTAGAATTGAACCTATTGTTTGTAGTTCATCTAAAGTCATAGTTTCAAGCAAACTAAGTTTTGTTTTAACTAGAATAGTTCTCTTTAGTTTTCTTGTTAAAGCACTTATTTCAGCTTGTTCACGTGTTAAATGTAAGCAATAGTCTTTACTGTAGGCATCTGCAATCAACCCGTCCTCATAACGATACCGATTTTGGGAGCTTGTCGTTACATAAGTAGTTCCTACTTTTTCAACTACTTCCTCTTTTATTTTCCCTACGGTATCTACCATGTAAGCTGAAGATGCAGCGTTCTGCTCAATATAAACAGTCTGACCTACTTGAAAGTCTTTCTTTGTGTATTTGGGTTTTTGTTTTAAACTCATAACCAAACTCCGAAACCTTAGCGCACGTCTATAACGAGAGTACGTTTAATCACAACAAGACCTTGAGAACTGTCAGCTTCTTGAAGTCTAACCAACATAATATAACCTGAACCTTCTGAACCTACCTGATTTCTGTGGAGAGGCATATTATTCAAAGCATCTTCTAAGTTAGTAAAAGTACCTACACACTCACGAAACTCATGACTTGCACCCTTATAGACATAATGTTCATAGTAAGAAGTGTTATAAAACTCAGTTTTTCTGTATTTAGGGTCACTCCGTACAGAATCAATCTCCTTCTTGACCAAATAACGCTCTGCATCTTCCTTTGTTTCAAAAACATTACCGTCAACACGATAAGAAGTAATTTTCTCAATTTTTGACATAAATGTAAACCGTCCATTTCTAGTTTATTTTCTTTATTATATCAAACTTAGATTATTTTGTCAAATAAAAAGTGAGGTAAACCTTCACTTTCTTTTATTTATCCAAGAGTTTGAACTGCATTTACATAGAAATTACCCTCAAATTTACCGTCATTTTCAACAGTGTATTTGAAATAGTCTCTATCTTTTCTATTTGCAAATGCATTTATCAAACGAGAGAGCAATTCCTCTGGTTGGATAAACTCTACTACTTGTGGAAACTGTTGAAGTGTCAAATCCAACAAAACAAGAGGAACGGACTGTTCTGACGATACCACACCTAAAACATCATGAGACCATAAGTTTAAACGCAAATCGGTTAGTTTTTCTAAGCTAATTACATAAACCATAATTCAATCACCTCAACAAGTATAATCATAAGCCAAAAATTTACCCCTCCGTAAGGGTATATAAATTGTACCACTATAATAGTCATCCCAACTAGTTTGATAAACATAATAAGGAACCTTAGAAGAAGCAAAATCTACATACTCAGGAGTTATTCCATCTTCTATGCGAGAAAGGATACGATAATTTCTGCAATTCTCTACAGAATCGCAAGAATACTCTCCGTACCAAGTACCTACTAAACGGTTTACAAATTCATATAAAATAGCACAATCTTTGTAAATCAAGGAGTTAGTTTTATCCGTTAGGATAGAATATGGAGCTAAACCGTTTCCGAAACCACGTTCGTCAAAGGAATAACCATAATCAAAAGTACCACCTAATTCATCTTGATTTAAGTGCAAGGTAGAATATCTTCGTACCAAGTTCTTAATCTTCTTGGGAAGAATGAGTCCTATCTTATTTTTCTGTCTTTTGTTCATCTTTTATTTTCCTAAGCAAATTTAATTCAGTCAAGTTCGTTATCCACTTTTAATAACTGAGGCGTCTCATAAATGTTACCTACAACCTCTAAAGTCCTAGCAACGGTTTTAACCGCACCTTCAAAATCCTTTAAGGATAAACTACGCGCAATATACTCAACATAACCGTGTCTATCAGCATAAAAACCTAATGTGGGGTGCTTTTTTATACATGCAAGCTCTCGACCATCGGTTATAATATCACTTTCAAATATCTCAACACCATATTTATCAAACAAACCTAGAGACTGCATAAGAATGGCATTCCCTACCTCAACCTCAAAAATCTCTTCTTCTACGGAATGTTCTTCATCCCAAGAAGTTCTTCTGAGAACAACAGTTTCATTTTCAAAATCGATACCCTTAATGTCATATGTCATGGTATCACCCTCAGAAATCCAAGCTCTATATTTTGGAATCATTTTGTGTCCTCCTCATAAAACTCAACTTTGGCAAAATTCTTAGGGTTTATAGTTACTAAGCACTCAGTTGGTTCAATTTGTTTTAAAGTCAAATACTGCAAATTACCTGTTTCCATATAGTGCAACATGTCTTGAATACGACTAAGAGTTTCTTTTACTTTAATATCCTCTTCAAAATAAGGATTTTTCAAGACTAGTTTAGTCATTTTCTGTCCTCACTGCTTTCTTCTCTACTGCTTTATTTATTCTTTCTTTAGCAATCTCAAAATATTGCTCATTCAACTCAAACCCAATAAAGTCTCTGTTTGTGTTCACACAAGCAACTCCAGTGGAACCTGAACCCATACAGTTGTCCAGAACTAAATCGCCTTCGTTGGTATAAGTTCGAATTAACCAGTCCAACAAAGCAACTGGTTTTTGAGTAGGGTGATAATTTTCCTTTTGTTGATCCTTAGCGAAAACTTGAACGCTTAGAGGATACCGTTCTGTTGAATCGTAACCTACTTGACTTTCTCCGTAAGAGTTGTAATTGGAAGCTAAAATCTCTGATTTCTCTTGATGTCTTTCTACAGACTTCTTCCTACTAGACTTACTCGAAACCTTCCTTACATGACCTTGGGTCATCTGTGGATTATAAGTCGGTAATTTCTTATAGAAGACCAAGATATTTTCATGAGCCTTCATAGGCATCTTTTTAGCATTTAGAAAACCTGTAGGGGCGGTCTTTTGCCAAATAATCTCATACCTCAGATTTTTGAGGTTGGATACCCCTAGAACCTTATCAAATGGAGTTTGTGCGAATAAGAGAATGGCACCATTATCCTTTATGATACGGTCATAATCAGCCCACAACCTATCTAAATCTATAATACTGTCCCACTTATTTCTTGTCGTTCCATAAGGTAGGTCACACAATATCAAGTCAATACTTTTACTTGGAATGTCTTTCAGTAACTCTAAACAGTCACCTTGTTTTAAATCTATAGAAACCATAATTAAACCATACCATTCAAAGAAGCAACTGACTCTGGAGACAAATAAAGTGAAAGAGGATTGTCAGAACAACTTCTATAGCTACTTTCAAAGTGTAAAGGAGAGCTATCGTTATACCAGTAACAACCACCCTTATAACCGTCAAACGGTCTTCCAGAACTTAAATCATCAAGTGCATCAGCTAATGTTGAAATAGGTACATAGTCAGAATCCACATCAAAATACAAGGCAGGTTCAGCGTAGATACCCCTCCATGAGCCATATCCACTCAGAGGACGAATCATCAAAGGCAATGTTGTCAAATACTTACAATAGTTTATACCCATTTTAAATCTAAACTCACTTTCTAATTAAACTCACTTAAATACCAAAAATAGCTCATTAAAATAGTTAGCTTTAAATTCTACTTCAATGTTAGTTTTATCTTTAAGAACTTGTTGTAAATCTTTCATATACCTCTCTGCTAACTGGTCCATAGATCTGCTTAAGTGACCATCTCTAGGGAAACCTATACTGTAAATAAGTGTAAAAGGAGCATATGCTTTAGTTCCCTTTCGATTAGTTGTGATAAACAAACTACCACCCTCAGATACCGCTATGTAAGCCTCTTGGTAAATGTTCCCTTTAACTTGTTTATA
>ERZ773022.1737-NODE-1737-length-14000-cov-8.229903_pt1 | contig 14000 bp, 15 predicted proteins | sample MGYA00580839_ERZ773022 | MGnify/ENA primary metagenome ERZ773022 (study PRJEB29015, sample SAMEA2738020) | human oral metagenome | biome: human oral; feature: human-associated habitat; material: dental | place: China | collected 2044 ... | reverse complement strand
CCACTCTGCGTCCGGTTTTCCGCCTTGTTCGGACGAAAAAATCTACGCCAATCTGCAGGACTGTTTTATCAGTGATTCCTTGACGCTCCTATCTGCACACCGTATAATTTGTGATGGGAGGCGGTTGGGATGCCGATGACTGCGAGGCAAATGATACGGCTGCTGGAGAAGAATGGATTTTGCAAAGCCGTATCAAGTTCCGGATCGCATCAAAAGATGTGGAATCCACTGACACGAAAAACAACAGTTGTTCCGATTCACGCGGGTACATTGGGGAAGGGATTGGAGCATAAGATTTTGAAACAGGCAGGTCTTATATAGCAATGGATTCTTGGAATCATCCTGTTTGGAGGAGTGGATGGAAATGAAGCATTATTATCCGGCGGTGTTCGAGACGGCCGAAGAGGGCGGTTATACTGTGACAGTCCCTGATATTGAGGGATGCTTCACGGAGGGAAGGACCTTGGAACAGGCGATGTGGATGGCGCAGGATGCGATCGGATGTATGCTTGAGGGGGTGTTGGAAAGAGATTATCCACCTGCGCGTAACGTCAACGACATTGACACCTCTGCATATACCGATTGCTTTGTTACGCTCGTGGAGTTTGACCGACAAATCTATGAGAGACGGTGTCGAGACATAGCTATTGCGCGCGAGCAGCTTGCAGCACTGGCATAGAGATGGAAGCAGTGTTTGGGTTGGGTGTGTCAAACAGAAAATCAAGATGAAAAAGAGCATCTGAAAAGGTGCTCTTTTTATAAGCCTGTGGTATGGTATTTTCTATTTCTTTTGTTTGTGATGCCTACAAAAATTCCCTAAAATATCCTATAATATGATTCGTTGCACACGCACCTCATATCTGTGCAAAATTGCGTAACGATACGAGGTTTGGATTATTTTTGATATGTTGTATTGTGTTTTGACAGGGCTGATGATACTTGATCTATATTTTGAAATTCGGTGCGGCATGGATTTTGCCGCCGGGCATTTTCATTCTTGCGATGCTCGGGATTGCCGTCCATCTTTGGAAAAAACGACATCAACACCGTACAGCGGGGCTGCTCGCCGCGCTTGCGTGTGCGCTGTATCTGCTCTCCATCGGAGCGGTTGCCGATCGTCTGATGGGAACCCTTGAGCGGACATACGGTGTACCTGCGGAAGCGCAGGGGGATGTGATCGTCATGCTTGGCGGCGGGGCGATTGCGGATGTGCAGGATGTGGACGGCATGGGGATGCTCGCGCAGAGTCCGTCCTCGCGCCTGCTCACGACGTTGCGGCTTCATCGGCGCTACAACCTGCCGATCCTCCTCTCGGGCGGGCAGGTGTTCAGTGATACGGGGTCGGAGGCGGAGATCGCGCGACGTGTTCTCCTCTCGCTCGGGGTGCCCGATGAGATGATCTACATCGAGACACGCAGTCTTACGACGGGGCAGAATGCGCACTATTCGGCAGAGATTCTGCGGCGTGAGGGCTTCACGCAGCCGATCCTCGTGACCTCGGCGTTCCACCTGCCGCGTGCCGTACTCTATTTTGAAAGGGAAGGGGTTGCGGTGACACCGTATCCCGCAGATTTCATGGTGAGCGGAAATCCGCAGCTCTATCTCATCAAATTTGCGCCGAATGTGAATGCTCTCTATACGAATACCTATTTCCTCCAAGAGAAGCTGCGCATTTTTGTGACGAGGTATGTCGAATGACGAAAAACATGACGGAGGGCGATCCCGCACGGCTCATCTTCTTCTTTGCCCTGCCGCTTGTCGCGGGCAATATGATGCAGCAGCTCTACGCCTTTATTGATACGCTCATTGTCGGACGTTTCCTTGGGGTCAATGCGCTCGCGGCGGTCGGCTGCACGGGCAGCCTCATGTTTTTGACGCTCGGGTTCATCATGGGATTCTGCACGGGCGTGACGATCTATACGGGACAGCGATTCGGTGCAGGAGATCGGCGCGGCGTGCGGCAGAGTGCAGCGGCGTGCATTCTGCTCGGTGTGGTGTTTGTGCTCGTATTGACGGCGATTGTTCTGCCGCTCGCGCGGACACTGCTCATCCTGATGGAGACACCGTCCGAGATTGTTGACGGAGCATACGATTTTATCTCGATTATTTTTGCGGGGCTCATCGTCTTTCTTCTGCTCTATCTGCAAAACTGCCTTGTTCGTGCGCTCGGTGACAGCAAGACACCAACCATCATTCTTGCCATCACGCTCGGCATCAACATCGCACTCGAACCGGTTGCCATCCTCGTGCTTGGCTGGGGCATTCCGGGCGCGGCAGGCGCGACGGTATTCTCACAGGCGATTGGTGCGCTCATCTTTTACATTTACATTCGCCGTCGCATACCCGCGCTTCATACGCACTGGTCGGATTGGAAGCCCAACGGCGCAGTCCTCATGGCACATCTGCGCATGGGGCTGCCGATGGCGTTCCAGTCCTCCGTCATTGCCATCGGTGCGATCATCCTGCAAGTCGCGCTGAACAACCTCGGCGCACTGCCCGTCGCAGCTTATGCAGCGACGCAGAAGATCGATGCGGTTGCCGTCATGCCCATGCTCTCGTTCGGCTATGCGATGGCAGCGTACACGGCACAGAACTACGGAGCGCAGCAGTACGAGCGCATCCGCATGGGCGTGCGCGCGTGTCTCAAAATGTCGATGGCGTTTGCCGTCGGCATCGGCATCCTCCTCATTGCGTTCGGAACATTCTTTCTGGAGCTCTTCGTCGGTGCGGATGCGGAGGGGGCGGCGGCGGTCATCGCCTACGGGCATACCTTCCTCATCGTCAACGGATCGTGCTACATCATCCTCGCGCTCCTGCTTGTCTACCGCAACGTCCTACAGGGGCTCGGTCAGAGCGTCATACCGACGATTGCGGGCGCGATGGAGCTCATCATGCGCGCGGCTGCAGCCATTTTCCTCTGCAGTTCCCTCGGTTTCCTCGGCGCGTGCATGGCGAATCCACTCGCATGGATCGGCGCGGCGATTCCTGTCGTACTTGCCTATCTCTGGACGGAGAAGACATTGCGGCAGACGGCGTAAGTGAATATTTCGCAATACAAAAAGAGCAGATTCGTCTGCTCTTTTTGTATTGTCGGCGTCTTTACGGGGGGGTGACAAGTGCTATTATATAAGGTGAGAGTAATCTGTGGATAACTTGCCAATGTGCAAGGATCAGAGAAAGGATGAAGGATCATGGCAGCACCAAAGATGACCGAGTTTATGTGTACCTACTGCGGAAAAAAGGAGCAGAAGAGTATGCAGGCAGGGCGTCCTCAGCCGGGGAAGTGCCCGCGCAAGCCGGGCAATCAGCCACATTCATGGGTGGTGAATCGGACGTACTAATCTGCATGAATGAGAAATGAGGGAACATCATGACTGACCAGCCGGTATTCCGCAAGGAACTTGAACAGTACATGGACGCATACTTGCCCATTCTCTACGTCGATACGCTGGAGAACGGGAAAGTGCAGGACATTCTCGCTGAGCTTGCGGGGCAGAAGGGGCGCGGCATTATCAAATGGAGTTTGCACAGCGGCTATGAGGACGCGGGCGCGGGGCTTCGCTATCCGTCGCCTCTGAGCGGAGCACTCGACACCGTACTGCTGGATAAAAACTTCGCACGTAAGATTCTCGTGCTCGAAGATGTCGCAGGCGAACTCGAATCACCTGCGATTGTCTCGCGTCTGCGCTGCATTGCCGAGCGTATCGCGGGCGGTACGATGGACGATTGTACCGTCGTTCTTCTCTCGCCACTCGGCACGATTCCACGTGCACTTGAGCCGTATATTACCCTTATGAGTCTGGACTATCTGAGCCCCGAGAAGATACGGGAGCACATTCTTCATTTTCTTGAGAGTAACGATATGCCTGCCCCCGTGAAGGAGTTGCTTGACACCTTTGCGATGCACCTGCGTGGGCTGAGTGAGACGGAGATCGACAACATTCTCTCACTTGCCGTGAGCGATGACGGGCAGCTTGACGCGAGTGACCTGCCGATGGTGCTCCGTCAAAAACAGCAGATGATCAAAAAGTCCGGCATCCTTGAGATGGTGACGGTGAAGGAGACCATCGGGGACATCGGCGGGCTTCAGAACCTGAAGGATTGGCTGCGGACAAAGGCACAGATCTTCCGCGACGTGCGCCGTGCGAAGGAGTTTGGCGTGGACATTCCGAAGGGCGTTCTCATCGCGGGGATGCCGGGCTGCGGTAAGTCCCTCACGGCAAAGGCGGCGGCAAGTATGTTCGCCGTGCCGCTCCTGCGCATGGACATGGGGCGGCTCATGGGCAAATACGTCGGCGAGTCCGAGGCGAATATGCGTCGTGCGCTGCAGCTGACGGAGGCAAGCTCGCCCTGCGTCCTCTGGATCGACGAACTCGAAAAGGCATTTGCGGGCGCGGGGGCGCAGGGAGGCAGCTCCGAGGTGACGACGCGTCTCTTTGGCAGCTTCCTCACGTGGATGCAGGAAAAGGACAGCCTCGCCTTCGTTGTCGCCACGGCAAACAATATCTCGCATCTGCCGCCCGAGCTCATGCGCAAGGGACGCTTTGACGAGATTTTCTATGTGGACTTCCCGAACCAGAGCGAGCGCGAAAAGATCATCAGCCTCCACATTGGTAAGCGGCGGAGTTCCGATCTCGCCAAGATCGACGTCGCCGCGCTCGCGCGCAAGATGGACGGGTACTGCGGTGCGGATATCGAGAGTGTCGTGCGCGACGGCATCGAGGCGGCATTCGTCGCGGGCAAGGATTACGTCACCACCGAGGATCTGCAGGCGGCAATCGGACGCACGCACCCCATCTCCGAGACGATGGAGGATGCCATCGCGGAGATGGACAAGACCTACAAGTCCAAGAAATTCACGAACGCATCACGGGAGGAGTAGGAATGGCACGCGACATTCATCTGGAAGGATTTCGGACGGAGGAATCCAAGGGGCTTTTCTCCCTTGCAAAGGACATGATCTCCTCGTGGATGGAAAAACCGCAGGAAAAGAGCACAGCCGTCTGGCTCGGTGAGGAGTTCATTCAGCGCGTCGGCGGCATGACGGCGGAGGCGGCGCAGGAACTCAGCTCCTCCATTATGGACGGTGTCGATCAGTTCACGGAGAACATGAACGCCATCGAGGAGACCTATCAGAGCGGCGGGACAAAGGAAACGTGGCTGCAGCAAAAATTGCTCTCCGTACCGGGCGCGACCGAGGAGGAGCGGGCACGCTACCTCGCCGAGGCGCAGGTGGCACTTGCAGCGGGCAACAACGAGGTATATGCCGCACTGCACAGCGCGGAGCAAAGTGCAGATCTGCGGCTGCCCGCCGCCGTCGAGGAGCGCGTCCCCGATGGAGCGGGCGGTACATCGTGGCAGCCCATCCCTGCGCAGATCGTTGCACAGGGCGTTGCCGAACAAGCCGTGCTTGCAGGCGTCGGCGGCGCGGCACTGGATACGGGACTGAAATATGCCGAGGGGGAGACGAGCGAGCCGCTCAATACGGGGATTGATCTTGGAGAGGAGCCGACCGGATCGGAGACGGATCGCGGCATCAAGGCGGTCGCAACGGGGGCACTCTACGTTGCCGTCGAGCGCGGCATCGTTCCGTTCCTTAAGAAGGCGACGCCGCTGCCCGTGCTCACGAACATCGCTTGTTGGGGTGTTGAGGGCGTACGCACTGCCGCGCAGGTGTTCAGCGGGAAACTCAGTGTTGCGGCGGCAGTCGACCGTGTGGGACGCGTCGCCTCCGCCGCCATCGGTGACCTCTGCTCAAAGGGCATCGGTGCGCGTATGCTCTCTGCAATTCCCGTTGTCGGTCCCGTCCTTGGCATGGCGGTCGGCTCTGCGATCAGCAGTCAGTCGGGCAAGAAAATCGCCTCTGCTGTTCATGCGGGCTTCAAGATCATCCAACCTGCCGTAACCACCGTCGCCGAGGGACTGCACAAGGTCACGACGAAGGCGGTGGAGACCGTGAAGAGCTTTGGCAGGGCGATATTGAGCATATTTGATTGAGAAAACGAGGCGGGGCAGGGAACTGCTCCGCCGTTTATGGAATGTGGAGGAAGCCTCATGGCACGAAAGGTGAAATTCCCACTGGAACTAAAGGACGGCTATCTGGCACGCAGCAATATCGAGGAGGTGCGCACGCATTTCGATCTTGAGAAGATCATCGCCCAGTTCCATAATGGCAGACTGAAAATCTGGCTCGACGATCACTATTTGCCGGAGATGGCGGAGCAGGTTGCAGCTCTTGACGGCGATGCCCCCGATCTCGCCGCGCAGCTTTGCGCCATCCTCGGCGTCGAGGGTGTTGCCACGGATCATGTGGACAGCAGCCTTATCCAAAAACGAGAGGAAAAGCGCCAACGGCTCAGTCAGTACACCACGGATCCCATTCTCTGCGATATGGCAGAATATGCTGCGTTCGAGCAGCGTGATTTGGACAGGCTCATCAAGGAGGGGGCACAGGAGATAATTCTGTGTAATGCGAGTTTCCGTATCCCATTAAACGTGAAGAACAAGACCTATCTCGGTGTCGGGAAAGCCGTTGCCGTGATTGACAGCAAGACGGCAGTCGATTTTGAGGCACTTGGGATTCGTTTTGTCGATGTGCCCTTTGATGAGAAGTATCGGGACGCCGTCGCAGACGAGCCGCGCAGATACTTCGAGCAGGGACAGCAGTACGAGGAGCAGGGAAAGGATAAGAACGCCGTCGAGTGCTATCAAAAGGCAATCGAGCTCGGCTGTGACGATGCTATTCTTGCCCTTGCGGATCTGTATGAAAAGCAGGGCGAAGAAGAGGCTATGATTCGCCTCTTGGTGAAGGCGGGGAATCAGGAGAATCTTAGAGCAATCGAAAAATTACAGGCTTATTATGATGAAAGAATGGATGATGTCAAAGAAGCGAAGTGGACGGAAAAGGGCGCATTGTGTGGTGACAGCAGTGCAATGTGGCGGATTGGATGCTTTTATAAGAATGGGTTTGGTGTTGAAGAAAATCCAAAAAAATCATTCCTCTGGTTTCAGAAATCAGCGATGGCAGGGCACAGTGATGGGATGTGGTTTTTGGGAGATTGCTATCGTGACGGTTATGGAACGGAGCAAGATATTGAAAAGGCAATTCAGTGGTATGAGAAATCTGCTGAGAAGGAAAATTGCTATGGAATGCTTCGTTTAGCAGATTTATATGATACTGGAGAGTTCGTTGAACAGAATTCGCAGCTTGCCGCAAAGTGGTATCGAAAAGCTGCAGATGCCGGAAACCGTGATGCTATGTATTATGTTGCATATAATTATGAGTATGGAGACGGAGTAGAACAGAACGAGGCGGAGGCAAAAAAATGGTATCGAAAAGCTGCCGATGAAGGCTGTGCTCCTGCGCAGCGAAGAATAGGGGATTATTACGCTGACGAAGAAAAATATAAAGATGCGATGCGTTGGTATGAAAAGGCTGCCGAGCAGGGGGATGGTGCATCCTTCAATGAAATCGGTCTGATGTACTCCAATGGAAACGGCGTGCGTCAAGATGCCAACAAAGCATTTGGATGGTTTCAAAGATCGGCAGAAGCAGGCTTTGGATGGGGGATGTTTAATTTAGCGCAGTGTTATGAGTATGGTGACGGAGTTCAACAGAATGATAGAATAGCAAAGAAGTGGTATGAGAAAGCTGCAAATGAGAGCCTTGCCGAGGCAGAATGTCGCATGGGAGAATATTGCTGTGATGCGGGTGACTATGCGAAAGCCCGATACTGGTACAGACGAGCTGCCGAACAGGGCAACGGAAGAGCAATGTGGATGCAGGGGATTCTTCGCTCCTCAGAAAAATACGGGCTGCAAAATGATTGGAAAGCCTTTCAATACTTCCAAGAGTCGGCAGAAGCAGGTTTTGGATGGGGAATGTATAGTCTGGCTCACTGCTATGAAACTGGAAGCGGCGTTCAGAAAAATCTTAAGTTAGCAGGAGAATGGTATGCCAAGGCTGCGGACGAAGGGATAGAACCCGCTATTGAATGGCTGAATGGGTAATCGGATGTGGAGGAAGCATCATGGCACGAAAGGTGAAATTCCCGCTTGAGCTTAAGGACGGCTATCTGGCACGCAGCAATATCGAGGAGGTGCGCACGCATTTTGATCTCGAAAAAATAATCGCCCAGTTCCATAACGGCAGACTGAAAATCTGGCTTGAGGATCACTACTTGCCGGAGATGGCGGAGCAGGTCGCAGCGCTTGACGGCGATGCCCCAAATCTCGCCGCACAGCTCTGCGCCATTCTCGGCGTCGAGGGTGTTGCCACGGATCATGTGGACAGCAGCCTTATCCAAAAACGCGAGGAGAACCGCCAGCGGCTCAGTCAGTACACCACGAATCCCATTCTCTGCGATATGGCGGAGTTCGCTGCGTTCGAGCAGGGGGATTTGGACACGCTGATTGACGAGGGAGCGCGCGAAATCATTCTCTGCAACAACGCATTCCGTATCCCTCTCTTCGCTGAGAAGCGTAAATACTACGGAGTCGGAAAAGCTGTCGCCGTGATTGAGAGTGATACGCCGATTGACTTCGCGGCGCGTGGGATTCAGTTCGTGGATGTGTCGTTTGATGAGAAATATACGGATATATTGTTGTCCACGAAAGAGGTTGAAAAACCTAAGATAAAAAAGAATAAAAAACAATCTTCAAAAGACACAAACACTAGAGGGAAACAGAAACAAAAATCGAAGAAGGTGGGTCTCTCTACATTAGATAAATCATTAGTGTTACATCATCGAACTTGGTATGAACACGAAGCAAATCATGGAAATTATGCAGCAATGGTCTACCTTGGCATGATGTATGAATTTGGGATGAATGGTGCAGTGCAGAGTGAGGAAACAGCACTGCGTTGTTATAGGACAGCGGCGGAACATGGGAATGGTTGGGCAATGTATGAACTGTGCTTGTGTTATGCAGAAAAAGATCAATATGAAGAAGCACAAAAATGGTGCATGAAAGCCGCGCATTATAAATATGAGGATGCAATGCGTGATGTCGCACATCAGCGTTTTCGGGAAGATGATTATATAGGTGCGCTTCACTGGATTGGGAAATTACATGGCATAACGGAAGTCCTCGAAGGAGAAGAAGATGTTCCAAGAATGCTTCGTGACGGTGGATACATTGTCAAACCTTGCGTGATGAATTTATTGGCGCTGATATGTTCGTACGGTGTTGGTGGCGGACGTGCGGATATGTTCTTCTGGTTTCGGGAAGCGGCGAGAGCCGGAGACCATTGGGGAATGTATAATGTAGCGCAGTGTTATGAGGAGGGGGATAGCGTCGTAAGGGACTTCGATGCGGCAGTATACTGGTATAAAAAATCTGCGCAGCATGGGAATGAAGAGGCTAAGAAATGGCTGAAAAAGCATTCGTAACATGGAGGAGTCTATATGGCACGAAAGGTGAAATTCCCACTGGAACTGAAGGACGGCTATCTGGCACGCAGCAACATCGAGGAGGTGCGCACGCATTTTGATCTCGAAAAAATCATCGCTCAGTTTCATAACGGCAGACTGAAAATCTGGCTCGACGATCACTACTTGCCGGAGATGGCGGCACAGGTTGCAGCTCTTGACGGCGATGCCCCCGATCTCGCCGCGCAGCTCTGCGCCATTCTCGGCGCCGAGGGCGTTACAGCAGATGCTGTTGATAGTTATGCCATTCGTGAGCGTGAGCGAAAGCTGCAAAAACTTCGACAATGCACAAGCAATGAGCGTTATCTGAATATGGTGGAGTATGCTGCATTCGATCAAAAAGATTTGAACGATGTGCTGAAAAATAATCCGACAGAGATTCTTTTGTGTGATGGAGAGTTTCATATCCCTCTCGTGGCAAAACAGCGTACCTACTACGGGATTGGGAAAGCCGTTGCCGTGATCGACAGCGAGAGACCAGTGGATTTTGAAAAACTGGGGATTCGCTTTGTCGATGTGGACTTTGATGAGGCGTATGAACAGGTGCATAAGAAAGAAAACGACATCCCAAAACTCATGACACCTGAGGTATTGGCGGAGCTGTGCAGTGTCTTGATCCTTGGCAACCTGAAAGATGGGCGGCGTGTCCTTGAGCATTGCAATCCTTTTTGGAAGGATGGTTTTACCTATCAGGTGCATCCCTATGTGTCCATCCCTGACACAGGGATTCGAGATGGAATCGCTAAGGGACAGGAGACCATCATAGGATACGGGAAAGCTGGGAATTCGTTTCTTAGTACGAAGATCATCGTCTTTACGGATAAATCCTTATATGTTGCAGATTACAATGAACCACTGATTCATGCGCGTTATGCAGATATTACGCGCGTACTGTTTGCTTCCAATTCGATGGACAGTGTTTTTCAAATTGATACGCGGGGGGCAACGCACCAAATCAAGGATGCGAGGCGATGGGATGAATGTATCGGGTTCTTTGGCGTGCGCCTCTTCCTCCTCGTCATGGCACATATTTTTGGAAGTTACAAATATGAGTTTACGGAGAGTGAGCTGTATATGCTCAGTCAAGTTCGTCTGGATTCGCTGAATGATCAGTACATCACAGAATTTTTATAATTCGTTGGAGCACAACAAAACAGGGCAGATGCAGAGGTTCATCACCTCTATATCTGCCCTGTTTTGTATTTCAATAGATTTTTTCCTTTAGGCATAGGCTATACGTGGCGCATTGTGATCTGAAGAAGGGGAATCAGAATCTTTATTATCGTGATTCAATGCACGCTGCTGCGCAAGTTCTTCCTGATACCAACCATCGAGTGCATCGTACTCCCGCTTAAACTCAGGATCTTTTAGCTGTTCTTCCAAGAACTCTGACCATGTAGTCATGATGGATTCCTCCAAATGGAGTATTATCACAAATCTACAACGATGTTCTACGATTCTCCTTTAATGACGGTCTTCAGAATATCCTTTTTGGCCTCCTGCGCCATTGCGGCGACCTCGGGCATTCCCAGTGCGGGGGCTTCCTCGATCATCTCGTTGAAGATGTCGATGAGTTCGTCCACCTCAAGCTCCTTGATACGGTTGAGGTCGATGATCTGTGCGGACATAGTGCGTGCCTCCTTTTTTGGAGATAAGGTGAGTACCTAATAATCATATTATATCATATTCGTGTAAAGGAAGCACTGATAAATTCAACCGCGCCATCTTAGCGCATCTTTTTTGCCATGCTGCGTCAATAAATCCTCCACGCAGCTTTGCGCCTATGCGTCCGGTTTATTTCCTTGACAGGACAAGAATCTACGCCAATCTAAGGATCTATTTTATCAGCGATTCCTAAAAATTACATTTTGTAAGAAAGTAAAATAGATGTTGAGTCATTCGATTTTTATGCTATAATATAAAACAGAAAAGTGATATTTCTATTTTGTAGTTTTAGGGAGGTGACAATATTGCTGTATGATTTTTTGATTGAGAACTATGGATGTGGTGAGCCAATTTTTTTATCGGAGGTATCATATCCGGCGAAGAGAGAAGTTGCTTTGCGTCAGGAAATGTCCAAGTTGGTTGCTCTCGGACTGGTGCGACGCTTTGAGCAGGGGATTTACTATATACCGGAAAAGGGAATGTTCTCGACCGGGCGTGCGCTTTCGGTTGAGAAAGTAATTGAGCGGAAATATCTTTTTGACAAAAACGGAAATCGTTGCGGGTATGTTAGTGGGCAGGCTTTTGCAAATCAATTTGGCATTAGTACACAGGTTCCGATGGTTATTACTGTGGTTTCCAATAAGGCAACGACAAAGGAGCGCCGTATTCGTTTGGCAGGACGGGAGATTATTCTGCGAAAGCCACGGTATGACGTGGATGAGATGAATTTTCGTATCTTACAACTGCTCGATTTGATTCTGGATATAGACATCTATTGCGAGGTTTCCTACGAGGAGGGACGCAAACGGGTGGCTCAGTATTTGCAGAAATGGCTACTGCAATTTAGCTATATGGAGGAATACTTTTCGTATTATCCGATAAAGCTATTTAAGAATCTGTATGAAATGGGGCTTTTACGTGGCGTACCTGCATGAAAATACAGAGTTGTTTGGGGAGATCGTGACAGAGACGGCAAATTGTTTGTGTGTTCCGGAGGCTATGGTCGAAAAGGATTACTATGTCACGATGCTCCTCCGAAATATGACGAACAAATTGCCTTATCTGGTATTTAAGGGCGGCACGTCACTGTCAAAGTGCTACAAAGTCATTCAGTGATTTTCTGAGGACATTGATCTGACATCAGACAAGGAGCTTACGCAAGGACAGCGTAGCAATTTGAAGAAAGTCATCTGCGGCGTTGTCGATGAACTCGGGCTATCGGTCGATAATTTGAGGGAAACACACAGTCGTAGGAATTTTAATCGTTACGACATCGCCTATTCACCGATTGTTGCCGTATCTGAACTTACTTCCAGGATTCTTATAGAGACTTCAGTGATGTCTCTGGGGATTCCTTTCCATGAGATGCCAGTTGAATCCATGCTTGTGGAGGTTTTGAAAGATCGGCATACCAATATGATTGAGGAGTTTTCTCTTCAGCCGTTCGAGATGAAGGTGCAAAGCATAGAGCGCACGTTCATTGACAAGATTTTTGCCATTTGCGACTATTATATGAGTGCACAGACAGAGCGTCACTCACGTCATCTCTATGACATCGCTAAAATATGGGAGAAAATTTCTCCAGATGGTACATTTCGTGATTTGATTGAAAAGGTACACATAGCGCGTAGGGATGTAAAAAACTGTCCTTCTGCGCAGATAGAGGTCGATGTATCTACAGTTTTATGTGAGATCATTGAGAAAAATGTGTATCAAATGGATTATGAAAAGCTAACGCGAAATTTGCTGGCAGAGTCGTTTTCCTATGCGAATGCGATGAGCAAGCTGCGAGAGATTGCTGACCGTAACTTGTTTTAGATAATTTCTGTGATGCACATATAGATAACAGGGGCGGTCAGAGAGTCATTTCAACTCTCTGACCGCCCTTGTTGTATCCTTAAGGAAACCCGATATTTACAACATATTCCGCAGAAACTCCCGTGTCCGTTCTTCCTTCGGCGCACGGAAGAAGGTCTGCGGCTCGCCCTGTTCGACGATGACACCATTCTCCATAAAGATGACATTGGTTGCCGCCTCGCGGGCGAACGCCATCTCATGCGTGACGACGATCATGGTCATGCGCTCGGCGGCGAGGGCACGCATGGTGCGCAGTACCTCACCCGTGAGCTCGGGGTCGAGCGCGGAGGTCGGTTCGTCAAAGAGCATGATGTCAGGCTTCATGGCAAGTGCGCGCGCGATGGCGACGCGCTGCTGCTGTCCGCCGGAGAGCTGGCTCGGGTAGTAGTTCTCGCGGTCGGAGAGTCCGACTTTTGCGAGGAGTTCGCGTGCGTAGGGGAGGATCTCATCTTTGGACTGCTCCTTGACGTGAATGGGTGCCTCGATGAGATTTTCGATGACGGTCATGTGTGGAAAGAGGTTGAACTGCTGAAAGACCATGCCCGTGGACATGAGGATGCGTCGTACGTCGGCAGTGCTTGCGTAGGTCGCGGTGCTTTCTCCGTCCTTCGTCCAACAGAGCTTTTCCCCGCGAATTGTGATGCACCCACGGTCAATCGTCTCAAGTTTGTTGATGCAGCGCAGGAGGGTCGACTTGCCGGAGCCGGACGAGCCGATGATGGCGAGTACTTCACCGCGTGCGAGGCTGAGGTCGATGCCGCGGAGGACACCGAGATCACCGAAGGATTTGTGAATGCCGCGCATGGAGAGCATGATTTCCTTAGCTGTCGTATCTGCCATAGTGCGCCTCCAGTTTCTTGAATCCCCATGTGAGTACGGCGGTCATCGCGAGGTAGAAGATGCCGGCGATGAGGAATGGTGTCATATCGAACTCGCGCTGGACGATGGTGCGTGCGACGCGCAGGAGGTCGTTCATGGCGAGGATGTAGACGAGCGAGGTGTCCTTGACGAGGTTGATGGTCTCGTTGCTGACCGGCGGGAGTGTGA
>ERZ773022.1734-NODE-1734-length-14010-cov-7.607668_pt1 | contig 14010 bp, 16 predicted proteins | sample MGYA00580839_ERZ773022 | MGnify/ENA primary metagenome ERZ773022 (study PRJEB29015, sample SAMEA2738020) | human oral metagenome | biome: human oral; feature: human-associated habitat; material: dental | place: China | collected 2044 ... | reverse complement strand
GTAAGAGAAGAAATCATATATAACTCCCCTTTTTTATTAAAATATTGAGTGATTTTAGTTTCTGGTTTTATACTAGCAATACTTCTTGTAATAAGACCAGTTCTATCATCTTCTATCTCAAATGAATACTCATTATTAGCTGTTCCTTTTCTTTTAGTCATTTCTTCTCTATAGTCTTTTTTTAATTCTTCTTTTATCAGTTGATCAATTTTACTGAAAAATTCATTTAGCTCTTTATCACTTTTAAATGAATGAGCATTAGTAATAGAAAATATAGATAGCATTAAAATTAAAGTAACAAAAAATTTTTTCATAGAAACCCCCCCCAAAGTAAAATTATTTAGCTAAGTCTTTTAAATCATAAGGTGTTAGTTGATAAACAGCATTTAACCAATTATGATAGAATAAATGTGCTGTTGTTTTCCAAGTTTGTAAAGGTTTTTTAGTATCGTCATCATTTGGAAAATAATTTACAGGTACTTGTATTTCTAGTCCCTTATCCTTATCTCTTCTATATTCTCCTAATAAAGTTTCTCTATCATATTCTAAATGTCCTGTAATAAAGATTTTTCTTAAATCTTCAGTACTTATAAGTAAAGAACCCACTTCTGATTTTGCTAAAATTTCTAGTTCTTTTGTTGAAGCTAGCTTATTTTCATCTATATGAGTATGTCTTGAATGAGGTGCCAAGAACACATCACTAAATCCACGAATTAAAGGATTTCCTGACTCAACTATTTCATGTTCAAACACTCCAAAAACTTTTGCTGGTTGAATTGTTTTAGCAATCTTATAGTCATTATATAGACGAGCTTGTGCTGCCCAACATATATGTAAACATGAGAAAACATGAGTTTTACTCCATTCAAATATTTTTTGTAATTCCTTCCAATAGTCAACTTCTTCATATTCCATTTGCTCAACAGGAGCACCTGTAACTATTAAAGCATCGTAGAAATTATCTTTTATATCATCAAAATATTGATAGAATTTTTCTATATGACTTAAATTTGTATTTTTAGATTCATGATCTTTCACCATAAGAAATTCAACATTTATTTGTAAAGGTGAATTTCCTATAAGACGAAGTAATTGAGTTTCAGTTTCTTCTTTTTTAGGCATTAGATTTAATATTAAAATATTTAATGGACGGATATCTTGTGTATTAGCACGAGTTTCCTCCATAAAAATAATTCCTTCTTCTGTTAATTGATTTTTAGCTGGTATATCATTTGCAACACGAATTGGCATTTTTTTCTCCCTTCAAATTAAGTACTATTTCCATTGTAAGAATAATACACTTCTCTTTTTATCTTTGTTAGATAATTATAGTATATTTTCTAGCTATTTTCAATTGGTAAAACTAAGATTAGCTACAAAGAAAAACTCTGAAGTTATGTAAATATTCCTTAAAATTATTGAAACTATTATGAAAAGTATGTTATACTTTCTAATAGGAATATACTTTTTATTAACATTTTTTAAGGGGGAAAAAATCATGAAAAAATTTTTGATATTTCTTTTAGCAGTTTTGGCATTAACTTTTGTTGCTTGTGGAAAAGATAAAGATATAGAAAGCTATCTGGATATGGAAAGAATTAACTCTGAATTCAATATAGAAAAACAAGATAATGAACAAATTAAATTTACAGATAAAGATGAATCTAGATCAGCATATAGAATTTTTAATTTTCAAAAAATGAAAAGTGTGGACTTTAAAAATCCTAAAAAGATTGATAAATTGGAAGAGTTCTATCTTGGAAAGAATTGTGAAATCATATATAAAGATGAAAGTACTATAATAGTATTAGTTTTAGCACAAGATAATAGTTATGCCTATAATATACAAACCTTTGATGACAGTAAGACCGAATTAATGATAGCAGTTTCAATTGGCTCTGATAAAGAATTATCTGAAGATGAATTATTTAATCTTTTAGATGAAGCTAAATCTTTTATTAAATAATAAGATTGCATTAATTTTTAAAAAGGAGATTGATTATGAAAAAAATTCTAGTACTTTTCTTAAGTCTTTTAGCATTACTTTTTGTTGCTTGCGGAAAAGATAAAGATATAAGAGACATTCTTAATAAAGAAAAAATTAGTTCTGAATTTAATATAGTAGAAGAGAATGAAAAATATTTTGAATTTAAAGATAAAGATGATAATAGAGATGTATTTAGAATCTTTATGTATGAAAAGATATTAAGTGTAGACTTCAAAAATCCTAAAAAGATTGATTCTTTAGAGGAAGGATACATTGAACAAGGTTGTGATATCATATACAAAGATAAAGATACTATAATGATTGGTATATTTGATCCTGAGGTTGGTTATGGTTATAATATACATAATTTTGATAATAGCAAAACTCCCTTAGAGATTATAGTAGCAATTGGTTCACAAGATGAACTTTCAGAAAAAGATTTATTTGAAATTCTAAAAGAAGCTAAATCTTTTATTAAATAATGCATGGTATTAAATTTTTAAAGGAGATTATTAATTATGAAAAAAATTACAATGTTTTTTTTAGCAGTTTTGGCATTAACTTTTGTAGCTTGTGGTAAAGGAGAGGGAGGAATTGTTGATAAAATTAAAAGCTTAGATAATACAACAAGTCAATCTGAAACTAGTACTGATGATTCTTTAGACCATGGAGACAAAGGAGAATATCTTGATATTGATAAAATTGTTTCTGAATTTGATATAGCAGAAGAAGATGATGAACATATTGAATTCCAAGATAGAGATCAAGAAAGAGCAGTGTTTAGAATTTTTATCTTTGAAAAAATGAACAAACTAGACTTTAAAAATCCTGATAGAATGGATATATTAGAAAATTTCTATATTGAAAAAAATTTTGACATTGTATACAAAGATGATGAAACTATAATAATTAAGTTAGAACAAGATGGTACTCTTGCCTATAACATACATAACTTTGACGATAGCAAAACTGAGTTAGCTGTCATAGTTTCAATTGGTTCAGATAGAGAACTTTCAGAAAATGAGCTATTTGAAATTCTAAAAGAAGCTAAATCTTTTATTAAAAAATAACATAATTCTTGTTGGGAGGAAATTATTATGGCAAGCTTTAATTTTTTAAAAACAGACTATCAATTAAAACAATTAAAAAATAAATTTTCTATTGTATGGTATGCTGGAAAGATAAATGGTTATTGGTGTACAGTAAATTTTGATACAAAAGAATGCTCTATCACAATAGGAGCACATAAAGATGAGGAACATAAATCTTTAGTTCAACTTTTAAGAGGAGAGGGAATCTATAAAAAAGAGAGTATCACAGCTAAGAATGCTACTGTTACCATTAGATATAAAATTCCTTTTCTTACATCTTCAAACAAAAAAAAGTTTGATGAAATTATAGAAAATGTTACTAGTATTTTAAAAAGAAATTCTTTCACAACTGGTGGCTTTTTTGATGGTGATAACGAAACTAGCCTATCTATTTACGATGTAGGTTCTAACTATTTGTATCTAACTGAGGCTGAATACAAAAAAGTTGTAAAAGACTTAGAATCAAAGAAAATAGAAAATATAAATACAAGTGAGAATTATATCTTAGGTATTTTAGGAGTACTTGGAATCTCTTTAGTTGGAATTGTAGCCTATGTTCTTATTGGAATGGCTGGTTTTTATGTATGGGCAGTCCCTGCATTTTTAACCGCTGCATCTTTTGGGGTATATAAATATTTAGCTAAGAAAATTTCTGTATTCTCAGCTGTTATTATTTTTATTCTATCAGCAATTTCACTATTTATAGGAACTTTCTTAGAATATACTTGGAAATTATATAATTTCTACAAAGAAGAATATATGGTAACTTTTACTGAGGTTCTAAAAGAAGCTCCTGATATTATTCGGGAAACTCCAGTTGTAAGATCTGATTTCATAAGAGACATGTTAATCAATGGTGCTATTTTAATTATTGGATTTGGAATATCATTTTATTCTGCCTACAAGTCAGAAGATAGATTTGTTAAAATAAAAAAAGTAGATGATGATAAATAAAAATTGGAGAAACTATAATGAAAAAATATGTTGAGAATGGTGGTTCTTGCATTATAACAAAATCTATATTGAATGGTGAAACTAAATTTAGATGGTTATTTCGTGAAGAACCTCTTAATAATGTTGACACTGGTTGGATGGCTTTTGGTGATAGCGATAATGATGACTATGTAAACGATCCAAAGAATCTCACTGTCGTGGATTTAAATACTTTAATCAATATAGAACCTACTATTTTAAATGTCTATGAAATGCCTATAGGAACAGATTTAATTTTTATAGAAGAAGATGGAGATAAGTATTTTATCAATGCAAAAACTAATGAGCAAATAAGGGAAAAAGTAAAATCACCTTTTATGATAGCTTTTGAAAAGAATTTAAGCTTTTTAAGAAAAGATGAATATTCAAAAGAATTCATAGAAAATCTTTTTACAGAATCAAATAGAATAAGCTTGCATACTGTTGGAGAAGTTGATTTTCCAACAGGAGAAATAATTATTGCTGACCCTTTATGTTATTTACATAGTGAAGAAAATAGAAAAATCTTGGATAGAACTATTCCTATTGGAAAATATGAAGTTGAGCTTGCAAGTTTAAATTCAAAAACTATTTCTAAAAGAGTGGTAGGAGCAAGATTAAAAATAAGAAATGATAAGATTATTTGTTATGAACAAACTCAAAATATTTCTAGTAGTTTCAATGGCTTCGGTGTTGATGCTGGGCTAGCAAGTTTCTGTGATGCTACTGTTGCAGAAGAATATACTAAATTTTGGTATGATTGGATTAAAAATAATCCTAATAAAAATCACTATAACGATTATTTTTCTAAATTTTTCCAAGGAAAACAGTTTATTCATTGGGAGATTCCTGGAACAAATCATAAAATTGCAATGTTTGAAACAGGTTTTGGAGATGGTTACTATATGAGTTTATATGGACTTAATGAAAAAAATGAAGTTTGTGAACTGGTTATACCTTTCATTAATCCTGAACTTGTGGAGCAAACTTAGAGACGAAGGTTCAATCTAAAAAACTTCCAAAATGTAGCAGGACAAACTGAGTTTGATAAATTTTAAAGATGTAGTCATTAAAACTATATCTATTCTTTGTTATAATAAAAGTGAAAGGTGGTAGAAAATTTGCAAATATCAAGTAGATTTACTCTTGCGATTCATATATTAGTTGCAGCTAATATATTTCAAGATGAATATAAAGTTACAAGTGAACTAATGGCTTCTAGCAGTAATGCAAATTCTGTGACCATTAGGAAAATAATGAAACAGCTTAAAGAGTCCGGTATTATTAAAGTGAAACGGGGACCTGGTGGGATAGAACTTTCTAGACCTATGAGTCAGATTACCTTACTCGATATTTTTAATGCAGTTGAAAGTTTGGAAGAGGGAAAACTTTTTCATTTTCATGAAAATCCAAACCAAATGTGTCCTGTAGGCAGAAATATTCATGCAGGTCTGGATAAAATACTTGATTCTATCCAGAATGCAATGGAAGATGAAATGAGAAAATACACGTTACAAGATGCCATATCAAATACTAGATTATCCATAGAAAAAGAGTAAAGTAATGACTTATTCTGTGCAAACATACGAGGCAAGTAAATTTTATAAAAAATAGATGTAGCTATTGACACTACAACAAAGATGTGATATTATATAGATGTAGCTAAGACGACTATAAATAATTTAGGAGGATATCACAATGAAAAATTTTAAAAAAGTAAATGTTAGCAATGAAGCAAGAGCTGAATTACATGATCAGTTAGGATTAACAGGGGCAGAAGTAAGCATCAATAACTTACCTCAAGGAGTGGGTGTTCCATTTGTACATTCACACAAGAAAAACGAAGAAATTTATGTTGTACTTTCAGGAAAAGGAAAAGCTGTAATTGATGGAGAAACCATTGAACTTACACAAGGAGATTGGATTAGAGTGTCGCCGTCTGCAAAAAGACAATTCTCTGCTGCAGATGATTCTGCAATTAGCTTTGCGTGTATTCAAGTAAAAGAGAATTCGCTAGAAGGTTATACAGCTGACGACGCAGTCATTGTTGAATAAAGATAACAGGCAATTAACATGAGCATCAATCAGAAATGGTTGCTGCTTTTTTTATGGGCTATTTGGTGAACTACTCCCACTTGTAGAAGTGGGAGCTTCTTGCTAGATATTGTTAAATGGTGTTGATAAAAAAGTTTAGACTATGACCTGACATAATTAAGAGAATTTTTGAGAAATAAAAACTTAAAAATTCTTTTAATTCGAAAGCATGAAAGACATGCATTTTCATATGTAACTTTAGATACTTATATTAATAGAACATTCAATATTATAAAAACTGATAAAATAAATTTAAAATATTTACTTGTATTATTAAACAATTGACTTATTTTTATTTTGCAACAAAATTTGATTGCTTTTTTGTTTTTTAATATTATTCAATCAGCTCCCAATGCCCATTACTTCCTCTACCTACATATTTTAGATTATCTATTTCTTTAATAACTCTTTCTATAGTCTTTATACTAACCCCAGCTTCATTTGCAATCATTTTCCTTGTAATCTTATCATTTCCTCTTATTTTTTCTTTTATAAACTCTGCAAGAGCTATCTTATCCTGAGCGACATCATTTCCCCCAACTTTTTGAGTTGCTATTTTCTTCAAAGGAATAATCGTTCTAAATACATCCCTCTCCTCAAACAGAGGATCAGCACCTGAATATAATTTTGTATATTTATAGGTATTTCTCATACCTGAACCAAGCTCATCAGCAAGTCCTATTTCTCTAAATACCTTTGAAATCGTAGGATTTTTAGGAAAAGGTTCAAACTTTTGTAAACTCAACACTCCCATGCCATGAGCTAAATTACTATTTTCAATCATAATTTTCTCATTGTCAATAATCATTTTTGCTGGAAAACCACTCGAATAATCTCTGTGAGCCAGTGTATTAGAAACAATTTCTCTAAGTATCCTATCCCTTGCATTGATATTTATAATTCCATCTAAGACAAACAAATCATTTAAATGCTTTTGTCCAAATGCTATAAGTCTATCATAACTATCAATCAAATTTGTTATTACAACATCTCTATCATCGTATCTATCTTTATTTTCAACTCTAAATATTGCATCAGTTTTATGCTGTGGAAGTACCGACATAATAGAGTTATCTTTTCCAAATAACAAAATAGCTGCCAATGTAATACCCTCACACTTTGTCTCTGGATCTATCAGAATAAGATTTGCACTTCATAGAAGCTCCTCATCACTCATATTTCCCCAAACATGATTTTTATTTCGATTAATTGCCATTTTCCTAGCTTTATCAATAACAGTAGTATCAAGAAATTCAATATCAAGGTTTGGATATACCTTATTTACAAAATAACTTCCTTGTTTCCTTGCATATAACTTATAAACAAGTTCTGCATGATTTGTTATATTGATATCTCCTTCATAACCTTATCTACTCTATCTTCACTAACACCAACAATGTCTCTTTTATCATTTATACCAAGTAAAATATGTCCCCCATTTCTATTATTAAAAGAGCATACTGTATCAAAGACATCTTTTGTTAAAGCATTTTTAGAGTATTTTTTCTACCTTGAAATTATAGGATATATCTTAAATTTAATATATTTTTTTCACATATATTTAATAAAAAAAGCCAATTGTAAATAAAAATTCTTTCACAATTGGCTTAAACTTTTTATTACTTATCTTTATTACTTTTTAGGATAAAATTTTGGATTAGAAAAATAATCTTTTGTTTGTTTACTAACTTGTGGGAATAAGATTATCAATGCAATTAGGTTAGGTATTATAACTAATCCCATTGCAACATCTTGTATTGTCCAAACTAAACTTATTTTTGTTATAGCTCCAATTATACATAAGAATGGGAATACAAATCTTACTTTATCTGTAACTTTAGGACCAAAAGCATAAGTGAAACTTTTAGCTGCATTGAACCATTGTCCCATCAAAGTTGTGAAACAGAAAAGTAAAAGTGCAAATGTTGCTAAGTGCTTTAATGGTTCCCACACTGTTCCAAAAGATTCTATTGCCATTACAGCTGGACTTAAATCTGATTGATAAATTCCTGTTACTCCAATAACTATTGCTGTTATAGAACAAATTATTATAGTATCTAAGAATACTTCTGTTACTCCTGTAATTCCTTCTTCACAAGGATGATCAACTATTGCTGAACCATGGGCAAAAGGTGCTGTTCCTTCCCCAGCTTCATTTGAATACATACCACGTGTTATACCATATTGCATAGCTCTTGCTATAATATATCCTCCTGCTCCACCTGCTGCTGCTTTCATAGAAAATGCTTGTGTAAATATTTCTTTAAATACTCCTGGAACTTCTTGAATATTTAATAATATTACTAACAATCCTACTACAACATAGAATATTGACATTATTGGAACTAATGAAGTAGCTATATTAGCAAGTCTTTTTAATCCTCCTAGTACAACTGCCATTAAACAACAAATTAAAATTACTCCTGTCAACCAAGTAGGAACATTGTAATTAGATTTTAAAACACCTGATATAGTATTAGATTGTACTAAATTTGCTCCCATCATCTTAGTGCACATTAAAACAGCTATAACAATTCCTAACCAAGGTGCTTTTAGTCCATCTCTAATATAATACATTGGTCCACTTAATAAATTTCCTTCTGAGTCTTTACCACGATATAATTGAGATAAAACTATTTCTCCATATTTTAAAGCCATTCCAAAAAATGCAGCTACCCACATCCAAAAAACAGCTCCCATACCACCAGCAGCAACAGCAGTTGCTACTCCTACAACATTTCCACCACCAACATTTCCAGCAAGTGTTACCATCATTGCTTTAAATGTTGAAATTGAACCTGAACCTTTCTCATCATTTCTTGTTTTAAAAGAATCTACCAATGTTTTCTTTATAATAAATTTAAAGTGTCTAACTTGAATAAAACCATTAGTAAAAGTATATAAAATCCCTAGCCCTAAAAGTACATATACAAGCCATCTTCCCCATAACCACTTATTTACAGTGGTTAAAAACAATTCCAAACTTTCCATAAAATTTACCCCCTATTTTTTTTGTTAATTATTTTTTTGACTAAATCTGGATAATTTCCTATTAGAATATCCACTTTTTTATCTATTAAATCATTAATATCTTCTTCTTTATTAACTGTCCAAGTATTGATTTCTATATTATTTTTCTTCAACTCTGCCACAACTTCTGGTATCAAATTGTTAAATCTTGGATGAAAACATTCAATCTTGTGAGAGGCTGTGTATGCTCCTGCATCTATTATCCAATCCTCTGACAAAAATCCACATTTTAATTCAGGTGCAATTTTTTTCATTCTTAAAATTGAAAAATGATTAAAACTTGAAATTATAACTTTCTTCTCTAATTTATATTCTTTAATAAGTTGATATACTTTTTCTTCTATCCCTAAATATTCATTTATCCCAGTTTTTAATTCAATATTAGTTATAAAATCTAAATCTTTTACTAATTCAAAATATTCTTTCAATGTAGGAATTTTATTAAATCCCACTTTTCCTCTATAAATATACGAAGCATCAAACTTTGATAATTCTTCATATGTATAATCTACCACATAACCTTTTCCATCTGCTGTTCTGTCTATTGTTTCATCATGAATTATTACAACTTCTCCATCCTTTGTAAGTTGAACATCTAATTCAATTCCATCTGCCCCAACTTCTATTGCTTTTTGAAAAGCTAACATTGTATTTTCAGGATATTTTCCACTAAATCCTCTATGAGCAAAATTCTTTGTCATTTATTACACCCTCTTAAATTTTAAAATATTGTTTGTTTTTTTTATCTATTGTTTATTATACTCTCTTTTAGTCGTTTTTCAATATTATATTTTTATACTATTTGTTCAGAAAATAAAAACACAAGTGTTATACTTGTGTTTTACATCTATTAATATATTCTATTTATCCCTCATATAATTCTTTTAAGCTACCATCATAAATTAAAATTTGCATAAAATTTTGCTCTATATAATCTACATATAGAACTAGATTATATTCTGGAAATATATATGAATATCCATCATCTTCTTGCTCTGTAATATTTTTTTCAGATTTTATAAATTTACTTAAATTTTTAAAATTAATTATCTTCCCATTTAAACTAAATTCTTTTCTATCTAAAACAGATATAGTAATTAAACTAGCTTCTAATTGTACTTTATTTTTTCTATCAAATTCTAAAAAATAACCTGGATTATTTAAAATTTCATCTCCTATCTCATTTCTTTTTGTACCTAATAAAATTCCATTTAGTGATTTACCTAATATTTCTAACAATTTTTACCTCCATATTTCAAGACACTTCTCTTCTTCCCTTCCAAATACTAAAAATTTTAATTTTTTTAGTAATTCCAGATAAGAAACTACTAATTTTTTTATCTTATCATTTGCATATTTAACTCTATCTCTATCTGAAAGAAAGAATAGTAAATATTCTAAGTCTTCATTATTTTCAAATTTCTCAATTCCATATCTAATACAGGCTGGAATAATAAAAAAATATGCTTCATTACTTAAATAATAGAAATCTAAACCCTCTAAAAAGTTTATAATAGTTTCCTTATTAATATCTTTCCATAACTTATTTGAAAAAGTTTTTATTAAATATTGATTTTGTGAAAAATCTTCCTCTTTATACTCTTCATTTATAATGCTATTCTTAGATAAAATGTTGTCCTCAAAATTCTCAAAAATACTTTGATATAGTTTTTTCTCCTCAATAATCCATTTCACTTCATAAATTCCTCTATCAAGTTCTTTACCATATATTTCTAAATCTTCTTTTTTAGAGTTCTCTTTAATATAATTTAGGATAGTATATATATCTTCCAAATCATTTTTCTTGAATTTTATTAAATTAAAAAAATTTTTTGAAATTTCTTCATTTGAATACATAAATTCTTTTATGTTATTTGTATTTTTACTAAATTGGCTAAATATATCTAAAAAAATTATTAAATCCTCATTATCTTTTGAGATATTTTTATATATTTTTTCTTTTAAACTTGAAATATTTCCTAAAAAATTATTTTTATTACTCATTCTAATTTCCTAATCTATATCACTTTTATAATTATAATCTTGGTTATATATAATAATATCAGTATTATTTTTACTATCAAAGTCTGAAACTTCATCTTGAAGATGACTATAATCAACCTCATAGCCCTTCATTACATGTGCAGTTTTTATTATAAATTCTCCTATTTTTAAAAGAGTATCTGGATCTGCTAAAATTGCAATTTCATCTAGTTTAATTGATGTTGTGTTTCCTTCTTCTGTTCCATGTATAGAAAATCTTTTCATATTTCCTCCTTGTTTCAACAACTTTATTAATAAATTCTTATTTATTTCCCAATATAATTGGTTATAATTTAATACTTTATCTGCTATTTCTTCTGAACTCATATTAGTCCAATATATAATCAGATATTTCAGGATTTAAAACTAAATTTTGTAATTTTTCTAAAAGAATATCTTCTTCTTTTTCTGTTCTTTTAAAATTTCTTAATTACCCTATTAAATATATTAATTCCTTTTTTCTAACATATTTTACTCCCAAAATTATTATGTTATATAATATTTGACTCCAATTATATGAGTTTGGTTATTTTTATATTAAAATAAAAAAACTAGAAATTTCTTTCTAGTTGAATTTTTTATTATGGCTGGGGTGGCTGGATTCGAACTTGTTCAGTTTACAACTATTTTGAATAAAAATGAAATTTAAAGTGTCTGAGAAATTAAAAGAAAAGAAATTCTCACACTTTTTTATTTTATTTCTCTTTTAACAAAATTTAATTTTTAGAGGAGTATTTTTTATGGCTATTATAAAAGTTTTAAAGAGGGAAAATCCCTATGTTCAAATTGATAAAATAGGAGTTGACGATTCAAATTTATCTTGGGAAGCTACAGGTCTTTTAACTTATTTAATTGGAAGACCTAACAATTGGAAAATAAATATAGCTCATTTAGCATCTGTTAAGAAAAATAAAGAAACTTCTACTAGAAATGCTTTATTAGAATTGAGAAAAGCTAAATATTGTCATTACTTTGAAGTTAGAAAGTCTGGAAAAATAGTTGAAACATTCTATTTAATTTTTGAAATTCCTACTGAGCATGAAGAAATTAAATCAAATATTGACATAGAATTAAAAGAGGGAGAAAAAATTTTTTACAAATCTCTTCCTCAGAAGAAAGGAAATAACAATTTAAATACTCAACCAGAAATTGAAAATCAACAATTGGCTAAAAGTATGGAAAATAGCCTTTCTCTACCGAAAGTGGAAAATCCAGAAATGGAAAAACCGAAAGTGGAAAATCAGGCACTAATAAATATAGATCTTAAAAATAATAGAATGAATATAAAAAAGAATCATGAATATGATTTTGAAGAAAAAGATAATAATTTAAGAAGAATAAAAGAGCTTTTTAAAGAATTTGGGATAGATTTCTCTATAAAACATAAAATTAAGGTAAAAGAATTGTTACAAAAAAATTCTGTTGATTTTTTAATTAGCCATTTTAAAAAACAATATGAAATTTTAAAGAAAAAAGAAAATGTAAAAAGTATTGCAGCTATAATGTCAAAACATTTATTTAATAATACTTGTGAAATTGATAATACTTTTATTATACAAAAGGAAGAAGAAAGTAAAAAAGAATTTACTTCCAATATAAAAATAGATGAGGTTATTGAAATTTTTTTTAAACTTCCTCTTGAAAAACAAGAAGAAATAGAAAGTGAAATTTTGAAAAAAAGAAAAGAAATTAATCCTCAAATTAAGAAAATTAGTACCGTTGTTTTTCATAAAATGATTGCCAGTGATATAAGAAAAATACTTCATAAAAAAAATATATTATAAGATTTTTGAATTTTAATAATTATATTGATATTTTAATAAGCCAATAAGATACCTGTTCTTTTAATTTTTTATTATTTCTTAAATAAAAAAATGAACTGCACCCAAAATCTTGGACACAAGATTGGAGGTGCAGTTTTTTTGAGTAAATTAACAAGAGAAGAGAAAATTGAAATATTTTGAAAAAGAAAAAATTAAACTATTAGAAGATGAAATAATTTACTTAAAAGCTGAGAATGAATACTTAAAAAAATTGAGAGCTCTAGTTCAAGAAAGGGAGCTAAAAGAGAAGAAAAAGTAAGAGTAATAGCCGAACTTAGAGCTAAATATCCTTTCAAAATACTATTAAAGATTGCTGGAATATCAAGATCAGTATATTATTACTATATTGATAAACAACCAAGAAAAGGAAAACTATGAGAATTTGGTATTTCATAGTGATCAAGGATGGCAATATCAACATAATTCATATCAAGAAAGATTAAAAGAAAAATATCAGAAAAGAATGCACATAGATGGGCTGTCATTACTGTAACCGTGGTGGTAGCATGTATGGCTTTCGTTCTGAATAATCAGGTCAGAATGTTAAAACAGAAGCAGGCAGGCTATCAGGAAAGGATAGAAAGCCTTACAAAACAGGTTGAAGCTGAAAGCAAGCGCTCAGAGCAGCTTGAGCAATATCGCATCTACGTACAGACAAAGGAGTATGTGGAAAAGGTGGCAAAGGAAAAGCTTGGTCTGGTAAAACAGGATGAAATATTACTTAAACCTGAGCAGTAAAATTGCTGATTACCTCTGAATCATTTAAAGATTCGGAGGTTTTTAGGCAGCAATTTCTGCGTTATTTTATCCTCTCCCTTAAAAAACGGGAGCTTTAAGCTTGAGTAGGGAGATATTAAGAACCATTACACGGGAGACAGCATGCAGGAAAATGTGATAAAATATATAAAAAAGTATAATCTTCTTTTCTAATATTTTTTCTCTTTAAGATGTTTGACATAATACATTTTTA
>ERZ773022.1732-NODE-1732-length-14023-cov-4.335195_pt1 | contig 14023 bp, 12 predicted proteins | sample MGYA00580839_ERZ773022 | MGnify/ENA primary metagenome ERZ773022 (study PRJEB29015, sample SAMEA2738020) | human oral metagenome | biome: human oral; feature: human-associated habitat; material: dental | place: China | collected 2044 ... | reverse complement strand
GAAGAAGCAGCAGAAGGTTTAACTGATTCTTCTTTAAGACCAAAATCTTCAGACATTCGTCACTTGCCTATCTGCTGGTTACACACTTCTCAACCCTCATTATACGGAAAATAGTCAGTTGCTGAGGTAGTTCTGGAATTTGTGGGACACCAAACACAAGTAAGCGAGCTGCCCTTATAGCCAGTCGCTAGAGCAGGTATACATCTCCAGATACTAGCTTGTTTTACCTCAGGGCCTGCTTTGCTCCCGCGCTGTATCTCCGATATAAATACCACTAACTAGGGTGCCCCAACCACAGCGGCTGAGACACCCTAGTTTCCCATATTCTATGTACATATAATTCTTTAATACATATTTTTAAAAATGCTCGATCTTATTTTTAGTATAAAAATTATAATATCTTTTGCTGAATATTTACTAAAGTGATAGTCAAAATACAAAACTACTCTCAAAAAGTGAGATTAAAAGTCTCATTTTTTGAGAGTAGTTTGTTGATATAAAAATAAAATTTATTTGATATAGGAGAGTATATTAATTTCAAAGTATACTATACCTTATTTCTCTATATAATTACAAACATTATTAATCTGTTCGTGAATTTCTGTACCAAATTTTTTTTCAAAAAATGCACTTCCGATTGTAAATGCCCAAGGATTTGCCTCAATGACTTCATCTAAACGTTCATAACTATCAACACTTCCAGCTAAACAAACGGGAGCCTCTATAGCTTGAACAAAAGCATTGTTTAGTTTGACAGGATCACCTGTATATCGGTACCCTAGCAAGTCAAATCCGTAAACTCCTTTTGCTAGATATTCCTTTGCTTCAGAAATCATGTCCTCGATAGAACCTTCTAGAATAGATGGGCGATTAGTAATTTGTCCAACAAATGGCATGTATTTCATGTTGTTTTCTTTGCAGAATTGATTGATTGAATCAAAGTAGACAGTCCCCATTAAAACATCGCATCCGCATTCTTTTGCAATTCGTGCACCTTGAAGACCATTCTCTTCATCGTATTCCACAACTTCAAGAAAAGTAGTTTTACCGTAAGATTTCATTTCTGAAAATAAAGACTTCATTTCAGAAATAGGAAGAGGTTTTTCCTTAAATCCCCAATACTGAGCTTTAGAGTTTTTACAGGATTCGAAAATTTCACTAGCATTTTCAACTGTGTGATCATTATGTGTCAGCATAACGATTAATTTAGGTGTGGTGTTCATAATAGTTCCTTTTATCTTGAATTTAAGTCTTTTTTGATAGTAGAATATTTAGATTATTGTTTAATCATTTCAGTAGGAATGAGCTTCGGATCATACATGACTTTTGAATGATTTTTTAAAATCAGTTCTTTTTCTAAAATTTGTTCAGTTATTCTATCTACTTTTTCACGATAAATCATAGAGTTACGATAGTAATGATCCCCTTCTTTTTTGAAATGATGATTTTCTTCAACTATCTGATAAGTGAACGGAAATTGTGATTCACTTCTTAACTCGCCGAAGAGAATCTCATTTTCAGTCCATGCTCTCAATTGAATAAGTTGGTCAGTATTATTTTTAAAACGATAGTCCTGATGATTATACTGTACAGAAGTTCCATTTGCAAATGGTTTCCTAGTACCTTTATCAGGGTCTAATGCATCAGAGTGAGAATGAAATTCTGTAATTTCCATAGGACTATGAACAATTAAAAGATGAAGCAAGTTAGCTAAATTACATAGCCCGCCGCCAATATCAGGTTCTACTTTACCATTAACAATAACTCGCCCTTCCTGGTATCCTTTTTTCTTAGTTGTATTACCAACTAAACTCCAAAAAGAAAATTCTTCTCCTGGATGAATGATAATGTTATTTAGATTTTTACTAGCAATCTGTATGTTGGTAGCTTTTCCTTTTTGAAGATTAATATCAATTCCAGGACCATGTTTTATCAGTTGGGTAGAATATGATGAAACTAAGTTAGGTAATATCTTTTCTTGACGAATCTTAGAGAATTTTTTTCCTTGTTTAAAGTTCTGGATATGTCGTTTTAGATTTTCTTTTTTTAAAGAGATTTTATATGTTGTAGGACTAATTTCACAAAATAATAGATCCTTATTCCAAAAAACCATGTTGTTTCTCCTTTTTGATCACATCTAAATTTTTATTTTTTTGTCTCAAAAATGGGTAAGTATGAAGTATTAATTTTTCAACCCATCGTTTTTTACCAATTCCGCCTTCTTTAGGATCATATAAAAAATCAACCAAGATAGTGGAGATATTTGCCCGACTAGCTCCCAGGACATCTGTAAAAAGTTGATCTCCAATCATAACTGTTTCAAATGGCTTTAGCTGCATCATGTTAAGAGCTTTTTTAAAGTTCTTAGGATTTGGTTTGTCAGAAAGAGGAATAAAAGGCACAGATAAGTGTTGATTAAATTCTGATATTCTTTCTTCGTCGTTGTTTGACAAAAGAAAAATTTGGAAACCAATGGCTTTGAGATTTTGAAAAAGTTCAATAACTTGTTCTGTAGCAGGGGCACCATGCATCACAAGAGTTTGATCGATATCAAAAATTAATCCTTTAAAACCAAGTTGATACAATCTTTGATAAGGAATATCAAAAACAGTTTTTGCTCGTGCCGCCGGCATGAATGGAAACATATTGTATAAAGCCTTTCATTGAATATATATCAATAATTCTAGCACATATATAGAACAAGGTCAACAGTACTATATCTGTTTGAGAGTGATGTGATTAATATCCAATTTTTAAAAAATTATATAAAATTGTTTTATAGTAGATGTTGTTTTAAAATACTTTTAACTGCTTCAACAAGAGCATCTTCTGGAAAGACAGTGGTAGAAGCAGGTGTAATAACGTGGAAGGCTCCGTGAGTTTCACTATTTAGAATATGTCTTTGGTACTTTCCTTCTTTACCAAATACATAACGAGGAGCATTCCCTAATTTTTCGTAGTAGGCTGGACCGATAAATTCTGGTTTCATTTTTAAAGTTTCTGGGATCATAAGTTTTTTCCTTTCTGATTGTAAAATAAAAAGAGTTAAGCTGGTAGCTTCACTCTTGAGTAGTAATGAGTAAAAAGTTTTCGTTTGAACATTCTGGTATAAAATTGTACTTCACCTTGAGCAAAGCCAGTAAGCAGTGATTGGTTGGCAAGTTTATCTAAAGCCTTTTGGGCTTGATGATAGAGTTGTCCCTGGAGTTGTTCGGATGTAGAAAACATATCATAGGTGAATATGTAATTATTGTAGAGTCGTTCACATTGTTGTGCGAAAAAAGTTAGACATAGTGTTCTCCTTTATTGTAAAAGTAAAAAGCTACTAAGAAAATGGACTTAGTAGCTAGAGTAAATCTATCTAGTAAATTAGATAGATAGCAGTAGAAAAAAGTTATTTGGTTGAAGGATTCTTCCTTCACGGTGGCAACGTTTAGCAAGGTGCATTGTATCAATTACCATCGCTTGCCCAGCCAATCTCATCAGGTAGTCGTTGTCATACCATTAAGATTCTCTTACTCCCTTTGGCGAAGCCAGTTCACTTTACTATTCGGAAAAGTGCGAAAGTCCGAAATGCGTAGAAGCCCACAAAAATGTTTTATATCTTCACTTCAACCATTTAGGGACTTGACTTTTCTTTCCAAAACGTTTACAATGAAGGTACGAAGTTTAGTGTTGTTTTGACGATCAGTCCTCTGGTTGTCAGACGCACTTTTTATTTAATTGTCAATGATCTCAATCGATAGGGATTATTATTTTAATTTTGAATATCGCTATCAGCTATAACTACGTTTTATCGCTATAGACGATATTTGTCGAGGGTTTTTGAAACTTTTTTAAAAAATTTTGAAGAGGAACAACTATGGCGTTTGCAGAACGTTTAAAAGAATTACGAAAACAAGCTAATCTAACTCAAGTTGAATTAGCAAAGCGATTAGGAATAGGACAATCTTCTTATGCAGATTGGGAGAGAGGTAGGAAAAAACCGACCCAAGAAAATCTAGTTAAAATTTCGCAAGTATTGAGTGTTTCAATAGACTATTTAGTTGGAAATTCAGAAGAAAAATCAAATGATTTAGATAATATTGAATTGCTTTTCCGTATGAACTCAAAAGGACTGACCGACGAAGAAAAGGAAATTTTCAAAAAAGAGTTGATTGAGTTTATGGAGGAGCGGACGAAGGTCTTTAATAAGGAAAAATAATTTAAAAGATTTTGGGGGATTAATGTTGGTTAATAGAGCGAAATTTATGGGAGTGTTTTAGAGTAATTAAGTTGCTGAGAATATATATTGTCATTTTTTCTGGAGTATGAAATCATTTTATAAGTTTTTGCCATTAATTTATAGTAGTTATTTTAAGGAGCAAGTGGTTTATGATTCAATTAATTTCAATTAATGTATGTATAGTGTTATTTTTGTGCTATCTAAAATTTAAACAAAAAGCAAATAAAAAATTTTTAGATTCACTAACATTTCTTATTATTGATCGAGAATACAATGGATGGTATAGTAAGAAGGGAAATGGTAGTTGTATAAATAAAAAAAATATATCTATGTTTGAGGTAGATAAAGCTATATATAAATTAAAGAGGCAATTATTAAAAGAAGGAATAACAAGAGAACAACTATTAGGTTATATAGACATTTTAAGAAAAAATACTACTAAGAAGCATAGTTTTATAGGTGCTTTTATCGGAATATTAGGCTATCTAGGTACAAAAACTTTTTTAAAGGATATTTTGCCAGATTGGAGTAGTTTGAGTAGTGTGTCTAATTTTTTATGTAAACTTTCGTCGAATTTTGCTCAGTATGAAGAAGTAATTTATATTGCGACTTATCTATTTTTGTTGGTATTTTACATTTTTGTATTAATCTATACCATGTATAAAGTAGTCAATTTTGATAACTTACATAAAAAATCACAAAAATTATTCGTTCTAAATAGAGTTTCTGAAATTTGGAACTTTAGTTGTGTGAAAAAATATGTTACTAAAGAACAAGCTTCAAATATTGCTGAAAACAAGAATTATGAAGTGATTTTTACTAAACTAGAACCGAGTCAGACTAAATTTGAAAAAGATTTTGATAATGCAGTTGGCAAAACACAATTTGATAATTACCAATTTGTAATTAATTTAATAGGATTTGATAAGATAGAATTTGAATCAATAAAAGAGTGGGTATTAGGTATGTTATTACCTATGGTTTTTAGTTTGATAAGTACTCTACTGGATTTTGGGTCTACAAACAACTCCAATGATTTAATTTTGAGTCTAACTATGTTTATTTGTTCTCTAATCTGTCTGTTTATTTTCTTTATATTTTTTGCGTCTTTAATTGATAATTTTCATAATGAGAAAACTATAAGTAAAGAAGAGATAGAGAGAATGCGAAAGTCTCATGGAAAAAACTATAAATGGTCTGTTCAAAAAAGAACCAATGTAAAAAAAAGAGCATACTTTTCTACTTTTGTTATAGTTGCAGTAAATGTTATATTTAGATTATTTATTAATCCTAAAATTTATGATAATTATTTTTGTAATCTTTCTTTTTTAATAAAGGATATACCTTTGGTATTACTCGTTCTATTGTGTATATTTGCAACTCTCTTTTTTGGCAGAAAGATAAAGAAAAAATGAATATAGATTATGTCTATTTAAAGTGGATAATTGTCTAAAGAAAACAGTAAAGATGGACGAGAGCACTATTTCTATTTTAAAATTGAAATGAGTGATGAAAGCAATACGGTTCGGAAGTATCAGTATTTGAAGGTATTTAGTAGTGTACAATGAAAATTGGTTTTACTTTCTCGGACTGAGTCAATTTAGTCCATCTATGGTATAATGTATAATACGAAAATATTATCAAAAATATACATTATGGTATAAAAATCAATTTAAAAGAATAAATACCATGTTAACCAATGAGGAGTTTTATGACTGTTTTAAATGCTGTATCACTTTTTTCTAGTATAGGAATTGCGGAATATTATTTAAAAGATATTGGAATAAATGTAGTTCTTGCAAATGAGATAGATAGCAAAAGAGCTAAAGCACATTTAGATATTTATCCAAGTACTGAAATTATTTCAGGAGACATTACCGATAAAGATATTAGAAAAGATATTATTTTAAAAGCTGATAAATTAAATGTAGAATTATTGATTGCAACTCCACCTTGTCAAGGAGTATCATTAGCTGGCTTAAATAAGAAATCAGAGGACTACCTAAAAGATGCTAGAAATTTCTTAATATTAGAAGCTATAAAGATTTTTGAAGAATTATTACCTAGCTATTTTTTAATTGAAAATGTTCCGAGATTTAAAAAAATGCTGTTTCCAGTGGATGGTGAGTATATAGATTTAGAAGAATTGTTACTTAAAAAATTTGGTAGCAGTTATAATATTAAAGTTGAGGAATTGAACTCTGCTAACTTTTCAGTACCACAAAGTAGAGCCCGAATAGTTTATCGTATATGGAAAAAAGGGCTAAAATGGGACATCGACAACTCTAAAAAAATTGTCACACTAGAAGAAGCTATTGGAGATTTACCTTCTCTTGAATCAGGTGAAGATTCAGGGTTAAAAAATCACTTTGCTAGACTCCATCCAGAGAACCATATTTTAGCTATGAAACATACTCCGACAGGAAAGAGTGCATTTGATAATTTGGAGTACTATCCGAGAAAGAAAACCGGTGAAAAAATCAAGGGATACAATAATACATATAAACGGATGAATTGGGATAGACCTGCACCAACTGTCACAATGAGGAATGAGATTATTTCATCTCAAGAAAATGTTCATCCTGGTAGAGAACTTCCTGATGGTACATGGAGTGATGCTCGAGTCCTAAGTTTGCGAGAATTACTGATTGTATCGTCATTACCAGCGGAGATGGAAATTCCAAAATCTTTAAACGAAAGACAATTTAGAACATTAGTTGGTGAGGGAATACCACCATTGATGATGAAGAGTATATTAGAAGGAGTTGTCGTGTGAGTAAATTTAAAATTTTATCAATGTTTTCTAGTGCTGGTATTTCAGAAACGTACTTTGAGGATATCGGTTTAGAAGTAGTAGTAGCAAACGAATTGGTTTCAGAGAGGGCTGACTATTATCGTCGGTTACATCCAAATACAAATATGATTCAGGGTGATATAGTCGACAAAGAAATATATGATAAAGTAATATCCGAATCGAAAAAGTGTGGGGTAAACATGATAATTAGTACCCCACCTTGTCAAGGAATGAGTACTTTAGGAAAAAAACAATATTACAACGATGCTAGAAATGAATTGTTTTGGCATACTTTAAATGCGGTTGAAGATCTTGATCCTGACTTTGTTTTTATTGAAAATGTTCCTAAGTTTTTGAAAATGAAGTTTCAATACTCTAAAATGGATTTAACCTTTGAAGAAATTTTAAATGAAAAGTTTTCAGACAAATATGTAGTTGAATCTCAAATTTTAAACGCTAAGGATTACGGAGTACCACAAAGTAGACCAAGAGCAATAATTAAACTCTACAAAAAAAAGTACTTGTGGCCTTGGCCTAAAAAGGAGGACAAAGTAGTTACACTTAGAGATGCAATCTGGGATTTGCCCAGCTTAGAATCTGGAGAAGTGAGTTCTATACAGTGGCATAGAGCGTTGAAAGTCAGCGATATGCACCGTGAGGTAATGTCGCATACCCCTGAAGGGAAAAGTGCTATGACTAATGAAGTGTACTATCCTAAGAAAAAAGATGGAAGCAAAGTTAAAGGTTTTCATAACACTTATAAAAGGATGAAGTGGGATGAACCGTCACCTACTAGGGCTACAAATAACTATATGATAAGCGGACATAATAATGTTCACCCCGGTAGAGAAAGGGAGGATGGAACGTGGTCAGATGCTAGAGCGATGACATTACGTGAAGTTATAATTGTTTCCTCATTACCACTTGACTGGGGTATTCCAGCTACTCTTACAGATAAGGAAGATAAGTTTGTCAGACTTTTAATTGGAGAGTCCATCCCTCCGTTATTGAGTAAAAAAATCATTGAGCAAATTTTAATTGCTAATGAGGTGAATTATGAGAAATTATAATCGATCAAGTTTACATGAAAAATGGACATTGATGAAGTATTTCAATGATTTTGAAATGTTGACTCTATATGCAAGTGCTATTCGTTCTAATACATCAATATCTGATTCTGGTATAGAATCACTAATGACGAAAATGATTGAGGAAGGAAAATATAAACCAAGAGAAAAACTAAGTATTGATACTGGGAAGTTTAAAACCATTCAAGTAGCATGGTACATGTTTGGTTTTTATGAAAAAGGAAGAAAGGCAAACAAAAAGTTTGTTTTTTCACCATTAGGTAATTTGTTGTTAGATTTTTTAGGTGATCATGATTCGGTTGCTAAAATATTTACTAGTATGCTTTTTGGAAATCCATTCAGAAATCCTTTTTCACGAATGAGTTCAGAATTTAATATATATCCTTTTCGTCTACTATTTAAGCTACTGCTTGATGATAGATTGAATAGACAACTGTATAATGATGAAATATTTTATTTAGTTATGTTCATGAAAACTTGCACTGACATAGAATACGATTCACTAATAAATGATATTTTAGAATTACGTGCTTTAAAAACAGATGATAAATTGTTGTTATTTAAAAAAGACGAAAGTGTATTAGTGAATGCTATCCATGAGTGGCAATACACATCAAAATTGCTTGAAGGTGCGAATATCTTAGAGATTACTGAAGGAAATAGGATTGGTAGCCTAATTCAAGGGAATAATACAGGATCCCGTGCTTACCGAACGGATTATGTTAGTTTAAATCCTGCCATTGTTCCATTTGTTGTGGAAATGTTAGACAGTTTTTCATACTCAGAGTTGCCATACACTGAAGAAGAAATACAATCTAAATTTTCGGATGATTATTGGATTTCGTTTTATAACTTCTATCCTAAGCTACTTTTAGATGAACTAGGTATTTCTCATGAAGAAGATAATAAAGAATTACTTGAAATCGTTTCAGGTATTACGACATATTCGATGAATATGAACGACGGAGACCCTGATAGATTTGAGAAAGCATTAGAGTCATCATTCAATTTATTTATTGATGTAGATGCTAAACAAATTGGAGGTCCTAGTAATACTGATGTTGAATGTCTCTATACTTACAATACAGGAATGAAGACTTTTGCTATTGAAGCTAAGTCTACAAGAAATAAGTTAAACTTGGTTAATACTTCACGCTTAAAATCACACAGGATTAAAATTGGTGCAGAGTATACATTATTAGTAACTTCTAACTACACACCTGGAGTAGTATCAGATATACGAAATAATGAAATAGTTTTACTTAAATCATCAATCCTCTCAAACTACTTATATCAGAGTATAAAGTTTAAAGGAAGAGATTTAACATATAAATTTTTAGATGAATTGATAACAAGTAATCTAGGGAAAGATATATCATATGAATTAAAAAATTATATTTTTGATGAGTTTGGTGTAGGTGTGAAATAGATAGCTACTGAAATAAGTAAAAGACGATAGCAAAATGAATTGTTATCGTCTTTGTTATCCATCACTTTAAGATGGTTCAATAATTTCAGTCTAAGAATTCTCAACACTCATCAATACATAACCTTTTAACTGGTTGGGTGTCATCAAGACGAGTTCTTCATAATCTAATGATAAATTAAGTCATTCAAAAGCATTATAAAGTAAAATGCGACCTATGATTTAATGAGAATTCATTACTCTCCGAAAAATACTTATTTTTCGGAAACCTAAGAATAATAGTTACAGTTTTATGAGTTTGTAGATTTAATGCAAAAAACATATGTTTGTTATGATATAATAAAGGTGCTTGTTTCTCAGACTTATAAGACATATAAATAGTAGTTTTTGTTTTTTTATGAATGCTCTTTTAATATTAATGGCAAATATAATAGTTCTTTAGGGGAATAGTAAAGTATGAAGGATATTTTAGTTGATAAATTATTTGTTGTTTGTTTAAGAAAAATTTTCGAGTTATTTTTCTTTATTATTGAAATTGTAATACGTCCAATTAAAAATATTTCGATTTGGATGATAGTATTATTATCATCATTCTTGATAGTAGGAAAGGTTCCTATTCCATTAAAAGGTAAAGAAATGTTTTTGATGTCAGTTGGTCTGGTTTCAATAATGATATTTATATCAAGTTTTCTAGAGAGACAGACAGTTGATATTGATAAAAAAGATAATTTCTATTTAGGTTACAATATAAAGAAATTAGAATTTCATGACAATTTCTGGTTAAAAAGATTTAATGAACTCCCAGTTTACCTTCTATTTTGGATAATAGCTAGTTTTCCAATAATTGAGATCTGTTCCCGATTGGAATCCAATTTCGAAATATTAAATAATGTATTCAAGAGTATAAATGAAATTATAGAATATATTAAAGTGATTTGGCTTTCTGCGTTTGTGGTCATTTCAACTTATTGTACGGCGCTTTTGATAGAGTCAGTAGCATTATCAAGTAAAACCTTTTCACAAAGTTATTTATATAAGACTACTAATTTATATGAAAAAATAAAAATAGGAGCAGAAATTAAACAGTTTTTTGAAAAACTATTCAATAACATTTTTAGCTTTAAAACTATAGTAGGATTAGGGGATGATTTACAATTTAAAATTGAAAGAGGAATTGATTACATTATAAATAGAGGTGCAGAAGTTAGTTCAAATGAGGAAGAATTACATAAGTTCTATAATCTTGCATTTAATTGTGAATCAAAAAAAATAGACGATATAATAGAAAGAATAAAGAAGTATTGTGAAACTGAAGAAAATAAAAAAATAAGATATATAATTTATGCTTTTTTACGTAAAAAAAATCTAGACATTATTTACTGGTATTATATACACAAGTGGAATATCTTAAATCGTTTAAAGGTAATGCCTACAGAAATTGTAAATCTTGCAATAAGAGATTTATGGAGATTGCTTGATATAGAAAATGACTTTTATAGGAGTAAAGATTATCAAGATTTATTTTGGCGAATCTGTAATGGAGATATAAAAAGTGGACGATTGTCGCGATCAAATAATAAATTAAATCGAGATAATACAAAAAGAAATTATTGTATTTATAGGATATGTTTAGTAATACAAGAAAAAGTAGAGGATATTAACTTCTTAAATCAGTTGAAAAATCCTAATGATATAATGGATTTATTGAATGTTTTGGAGGAGATTGATAAAAAAGGAAAAAATAGCAATTATTTTTCATCTATTTTTTCAATTCTTTTTTCATGGACTACTGATAGCAAAGATAAAGATAACAATTTTATTGATTTATTCTCAGAAATGATGAGTAATGAGCACATGCCAGTATATCTCATGAACGAACGGGTTAATTGTAGTAAAAATATTTTATTGAGTGGAGGATATAGCCAAGATTTGATCGATGATAATGCTATAGAATATCTTTTGATGTTTATGAAATTTGAGGATATTATTTTAGTATTGATTTTCTGTCTAGCTCATTCAGAACGGTCTCATAAAGAAGTAATGAATATTGAAGAATTTAAAATATGGAAAAAATCTATTCATAGACGATATATGAAAGAAAACATCGAAGATTTAAGAGAATCAGACTTTTTATGTAGTAAGTTGTGTGAAAATACAATGGTGTCTCAATTTATTACTGAAGAATTTATTAAATGGATGTGGGAGTCATTATTTAAATCATTTGATGAAAATTTGTATGAAGAATTTATGAAGCTTGGTGAAGATGGGACTAGAAGTAATTTCAGCTTAGATAGATATTTTGTTGTCAGATTGCTATCATGTAGTTATGATAATAGATTGGCCTCACTTTATGGTTTTAAAGAAGATAATAAACATAAAATTGAAAAAGAATTAAGCAGTATTAAAGTGATATTAGAAAATGAAAATATCTATTTGTTTTAAAGGAATATTGAAGTGAAGTAAAATAAAATGATGGAGAATGGATAGTGAGAGGAGAGATTTGTTATTTGAGATTAATTAATGCATAATAGGATGCATATTTCCCTTTTTCAATCAATTATAGTAAAAAAAATTCAAATTTTTAATGCATAGTAGTCTTACAAAATGCTTTAAATAGAATGATTTTAATATATAGTGAAATGCTTCTCTCTCAAACCAGGTCTTAAGAAAGCTCGTAAAGCTTCACAATTTAGTAAACGTTAATTCGAAAGAATTACTATACTTACAAAGAGCACCTTTCGGGGTGTTCTTTTTTATACTCTCGTACTAAATTAGATTTCTATCTGATATTTTCAAATGAGGATAAAGTATAAACTTATCTAAATAGATTTTTCAGAAAATTTTCTAAAATAAACATAATTTGTTTGACATTCGTTTGAAAATTCTGTAAAATGAGTTATTTTGTTTCAAAGGAGAATATATATGGAAAAACAGAAAACATTTTTTGGACATCCTATGGGCTTGTCTACCCTTTTCTTTACAGAAATGTGGGAACGCTTTTCTTACTATGGGATGCGAGCTATCCTACTTTACTATATGTACTATAGTGTGCAAGATGGTGGATTGGGGATGGATAAGACCACAGCTGCATCGGTTATGGCGATTTATGGCTCGCTAGTATTTTTGTCCTCGGTTGTCGGTGGTTTTGTCAGTGATCGTATTTTAGGAAGCCGTAAGACTGTCTTTTACGGTGGGATTCTGATTATGCTAGGGCATATTGCTTTGGCAACACCTTTTGGACAAGTGGCTCTCTATCTTTCTATTGCCTTAATCATCTTTGGAACTGGATTTTTAAAACCTAATATCTCAGATATGGTTGGGGGAATTTATGAGAAAGAGGATGATAGACGGGATGCAGGTTTTAGTATCTTTGTCTTTGGTATTAACTTAGGTGCCTTCGTTGCCCCTTATTTAGTAGGTTATCTAGGTCAGGAAGTCAATTTCCATCTAGGTTTCTCATTAGCTGCGATTGGGATGTTCTTTGGTCTGGTGAAGTATGTTTTAGATGGGAAGAAATACCTGCCTGAATCAAGCCTTTACCCAACTGATCCACTTTCACAGAAGGAACAGAAGATCTTGATTAAACGCTTGTTGTTTACACTTGTCATGGTTGTTCTGGCGGTTATAGGCTTAGTCTTTACTCACCAGTTTAACGTGGATATGATTGTTAATATCTTTACAATAATTGCAGTAATCATTCCAATCTACTATTTCTTCAAAATTTTATCTAGTCAGAAAATAACTGCAACAGAGAGATCTCGAGTATTTGCCTACATTCCTCTATTTATCGCTGCGGTACTCTTCTGGTCTATTGAGGAGCAGGGGTCTGTTGTTCTCGCTCTATTTGCGGATGATCAGACTCGACTTTACTTTAATGCATTTGGGAATCAGATTCATTTCCCATCTAGTTTTTTCCAAAGTATCAATCCACTTTTCATTATGATTTATGTACCGATTTTTGCGTGGTTGTGGGGTAAAATGGGTAAAAAGCAACCGTCCTCTTCTAAGAAATTTGCTTACGGTTTATTTGCGGCAGGTTTATCTTTCTTGTGGATGATGTTGCCAGGGATGCTCTTTGGGACAGATGTTAAGGTCAGTCCTTTCTGGTTGATTATGAGTTGGGCTATTGTGATTGTGGGTGAAATGTTGATTTCTCCTATTGGTCTGTCAGTCACTAATAAGCTAGCACCAAAGTCCTTCCAAGCACAAATGATGTCTATCTGGTTCTTGAGTAATGCTGCTGCTCAAGCGATTAATGCTCAAATTGTAAAATTTTATACAAGCGAAACTGAAGTGGCTTACTATGGAATTGTTGGAGGAATTACGATTGTATTCGGTATTATCTTACTCTTCTACGTTCCACGTATTGAAAAACTAATGTCTGGTATCAAATAGAGAAAAACTGGAATTTCTGTAGGAATTTTAAAAGTTAGATCAATTATTTATTTAAAGGATTTAGTTCTGTATTGTACAGGGCTAAGTCCTTTTAG
>ERZ773022.1730-NODE-1730-length-14031-cov-15.679665_pt1 | contig 14031 bp, 14 predicted proteins | sample MGYA00580839_ERZ773022 | MGnify/ENA primary metagenome ERZ773022 (study PRJEB29015, sample SAMEA2738020) | human oral metagenome | biome: human oral; feature: human-associated habitat; material: dental | place: China | collected 2044 ... | reverse complement strand
CCGCCATCATCGCCTCGTAGTCGAAGGCGATGGGGCTGATGTTGAACTCGTCGTAGTCCAACCCCAAAGCGGAACGCATGATCTCGTTCCTGCGGGCCATCACGTCCTTGTATGAGTTGCTCATGACTCGTACTCCGTCCCGATCGTGAGGATCTCGTCCACGGTCTCACCGAAGCTGTGGGAATATCCGGGATTGATCCGGCTCAGCACCCCGGTGTGGGTCCGCCCGATGATGGTGCGGATGGTCGCCTCCTCACCGAGCGCCGCGGGCGCGGTGAGGAAACCGTCGACCCATTGCAGCAGCGGGGTGGCGGCCGTGTCCGCCGGCACTCCCTCCGCGCGTTCCCCGGGGGTCAGCACGACCTGCTGGATCTCCACCCATGCCCCCTCGGGGGCCACCTTCGTTGCACTCACTGCATCGCTCCAATCTCGGGTCAGGTCACCGGCGCTCGTAGGCCTCGGGGCCCATCAGCGCCGTCGGCGACGGCAGGTCGATGATCCGCTTGAGCCCCGGGGTGGCGGCGAAGATGCGGGGAATGGTGTTCACCGCGATGCCCGCGGTGGCCTTGCCGCCCGCGATCTCGGGGCCGGTGGACATGCTGATCTCGGGTACGCCGTGGATGGTGATGTAGTCGCCGGTGTCGACTCCCTCGGCCCCGGGATCAACCTGCTGCGGGTGGATGAGTTTGATGATCTCCTCGTCGCCGCGATACCCGACGGCGATGTGGTTGCAGCCCGCGACCTTCCCGGGCTCGATGACCCGGTCCCTGGCCTGGCGCGGCACCTTCGCGATGATCGGTTCGAGTGTCTGTTCCACCCGGTCGACGCCGAGCCCGAGGGCGTCGCTGATCAGGCGGACGGGCCGTTCCTGGTGAGAAAGACTCAATCCAATCATTGTGACCGAGGAGGCTCGCAGGGGCCCGGGCTCAATCGACAAGAATCAGAAGATCCCCAATATCGCCGAGGAGCACCGCATCATCTGCATCGACTTCCTCGACCTGCTCCGGGCCCGGGGCTGGAGGTTCTGACTCCGCCGGACCCCGGGTGGGGCCCGGATCACGTTTCGCGCCCCGGATACGGGCGCTCGACGGCGGAGGCGCCCGCGACGCGACGCGGTAGGTTGGGCGCATGTCTCAGAGCGCCGTGCCGAGCCAGCAGTCCGCAAGCCCTGTTCCCGCCGCCGGATCGGGCGGGGCGCGCAAACCGCGCGTCGCCGTCGTCTTCGGCGGCCGCAGCGGCGAGCACACCATCTCCTGCGCCACCGCCGCCGGAGTCCTGTCCGCCATAGACCGCGACCGCTTCGACGTCGTCCCCGTGGGCATCACCCCCGCCGGCCAGTGGGTGCTGGTCGACGACGACCCCGGCGCCCTCGCCCTGAGCGACGACCGCCCGCCCGTCGAGATCACCGCCGAGGGCCTGGGCCGCGGCGAGCTCACCGTGCGCCCGGGTGGGGGGCCGGGCTCCGCTCTCATCCTCTCCGCCGGTTCGGGTCCGGCTCTCCTGGGCGAGGTCGACGTCGTCCTGCCCCTGCTCCACGGCCCCTACGGGGAGGACGGCACCCTCCAGGGCATGCTGGAGATGCTGTCCATCCCCTACGTCGGCTGCGGCGTGCTGGCCAGCGCCGCCGGCATGGACAAGCAGGTCACCAAGGTGCTGCTCAACGCGGCCGGCATCCCCACGGCCCCGCACGTCGTCGTCACCCCGCGCCGCTGGGAGGGGGACCGCGAGCTCATCCTCGACGCCTGCGAATCCCTCGACTACCCCCTGTTCGTCAAGCCCGCCCGCGCTGGCTCCTCCCTGGGCATCACCAAGGTGGAGCGCCGCGAGGACCTGCCGGGCGCCATCGAGACCGCCCGCCGGGTCGACCCCAAGGTCCTGGTGGAGTCGGGCGTGCTGGGCCGCGAGATCGAGGTCGCCGTCCTGGGCGGGCGCGACGGGGGCGCCCCGCGGGTGGCCGAGCCCGGCGAGATCGCCATGGACGCCGCCCACGGCGCCGGCGAGTTCTACGACTACGAGACCAAGTACCTGGCGCACGACGCCGTCCAGATGGTCTGCCCCGCCCGCATCACCCCCGCCGAGCGCGAGCTGCTCATGGCCACCGCCTCCGCCGCCTTCGACGCCCTGGGCGGCGAGGGCCTCATGCGCGTGGACTTCTTCCTCACCCCCCGCGGCGAGGCCGTGGTCAACGAGGTCAACACCATGCCGGGCTTCACGCCCTTCTCCATGTACCCCTACATGTGGCAGGTCTCGGGCCTGGGATACACCGAGCTCGTCACCGAGCTCATCGACCTGGCCCTGGAGCGGCCCCGGGACGTCAATCGGTGAGCGGACCCGTCGTCGCCGACCTCGGCGAGGCCGGGATCCTCGCGCGCATCACCCCGCTCCTGCCCTCCGGCCGCGACGTCCTGGTGGGCCCGGGGGACGACTGCGCGGTCCTGGCCGCCCCCGACGGGCGCTACTGCGTGAGCACCGACGTGCTCGTCGAGGGCCGCCACTTCCGCACCGACTGGTCGAGCGGCTTCGACGTCGGGGCCCGCGCCGCCGCCCAGAACCTGGCCGATATCGCCGCCATGGGCGCCCGGCCGGTCGCGCTCGTCGCGTGCCTCGTGCTGCCGGGCGCCACGCCGGTGGACTGGGTCGTCGACCTCGCCCGCGGCATGGCGCTGCGCTGCCGCGAGGCGGGCGCCGCGATCGTCGGCGGGGACCTCAGCGCGGGGGAGGGCCTGGTCGTGGCCGTCACCGTCCACGGCGACCTGCGGGGGCGGGCGCCGGTGCTGCGCTCGGGCGCCCGGGCGGGCGAGGCGCTCGTCCTCGCCGGGACTCCGGGGCGCTCCGCCGCCGGACTGGCCCTGCTCGAGGTCGGGTGGGGCCGCTCGGCAGCCGGATGGGACTCCCGGTCCGGCGGCGGTCGCCGGCCCGACGGCGGGGACCGCGCCGGAACCGGAGCGCTCGCCGGGACCGGGGCCGGGGACGACCCGGCCGCGTCCGCTGAGACCGGAGCGCCCGGAACCGACCTGACCGCATCCGCCGGGACTGCCGCATCCGCCGGGGCCGATGCCGTCCTCGCCCTGGCCGAGGCCTGCGCGGCCGCCTTTCGCGCCCCGCGCCCGCCGCTGGAGGCGGGTCCGGCCCTGGCGGAGATCGGCGCGAGCGCCATGATGGACGTGTCGGACTCCCTCGTGCGCGACTGCGGCCGCATCGCGCTGGCCTCCGGCGTCGTCATCGACATCGACGACCCCGACGACGACTGCGCCGCCCTGGCCGTCGACCGCGCGCAGCTGGAGGGCGTCGCCGCCCTCGTGCCGGGGACGCGGAGCGCCGCCCGCGGAGCCGAGGACGGCGCCCGGCCCGATCCGCGCGGGACGGCGCGCAACTGGGTGCTCACCGGGGGAGAGGACCACGGCGTGCTCGCGACCGTTCCAGCCGACGCCGTCCGGTCCCTGCCAAAGGGCGCGCGTGTCATCGGCCGGGTCCAGCGGGCCAGCGGGGAGGGCCCGGGCGTGCTCGTCGGGGCGCGCCCCTGGAGAGGCGCGCGGGGCTGGGACCACTTCCGGGCCTGATCCGCCCGAGCGCGGGACCGCCCCGGACCGTCCGCCACCGGTCCGCAGGCGCGGATGCGGGCCCGTCCGGGGCGGGAAATGGCGTCCTGGGAGGATCGTTCCGCCCCGCACCCGACCGTGCCGCTGTCACAACCGCGGAATTATGCGGAAACCGCCGAACGCGTCCGAGGTGCCGATCCGAACGATCCTCCCGGAGCGCCACAACCGGGATCCGATGCGGCCACCGGCCGACCCGCGCACCCCCGGCCGGCCTCATCGCCCCCTGGGTGCTCAACGAGCGCTCGTATGACCGCGGTTGGTGCGCGAGAAGGGACTCGAACCCTCACACCCGAAGGCACCAGAACCTAAATCTGGGGCGTCTACCAGTTCCGCCACTCGCGCTTGCCGTCCCAGCCTACCGGCCGCCCGCATACCCTTGGGCTCATGGCACGCAACGACGCACCACCCGGCACCCGCACCACCGAACTCCTGCCCCCGCTCCCCGCCGAGCTCGTCGAGGCCCTGGCCGCCTCCGGCGTCGCCTGCAACCCCGCCGACGTCGTCCCCGAGCCCCAGGACGCCCCGCCGCTGCGCTGGGGGATCCTCGGCGCCGGGCACATCGCCGGCAGGTTCGCCACCGACGTGCCCGCCTTCTCCTCCGGCTCGGTCGTGGCCGTCGGCAGCCGCGACGCCTCCAGGGCGCGGGCCTTCATCGACGCCCGTCCCGGTATGGGCAAGGGCGATCCCGTCCGCGCCCACGGCGCCTACGAGGATCTGGTCGCCGATGAGGCCGTCGAGGCCGTCTACATCGCGACCCCGCACTCCTTCCACGCCGAGCAGGCGGTGCTCGCCCTCGAGGCGGGCAAACCCGTCCTCGTGGAGAAGTCCTTCGCCCTCAATGCCGCCCAGGCCCGCTGGGTCCTGGAGCGGGCGCGGGCACTGGGACTGTTCGCCATGGAGGCGATGTGGACGCGCTTCCTGCCCGGACAGGTTCTCGCCCGGACGCTGATCTCCTCCGGGGCGCTGGGCGAGCTGCGGCACGTGCGGGCCGAGCACTTCCAGTCCCTGCTGCACGTCGAGCGCCTGGTGCGCCCCGAGCTGGCCGGCGGCGCCCTGCTGGACCTGGGCGTCTACCCGCTCAACTTCATCCACTCCCTTCTGGGGGCGCCCGACGCCATGGAGGTCGTGGGCCGCCTGGCGCCGCAGGGCGTCGACCTCCACGAGGTCGTGGCGATGCACTACGCGCAGGCGACGGCGGTGGCCTGCTCCGGTATGGACTGCGCCGGGCCGAACCCCGCCCAGGTCATCGGCACCCGGGGGCGCCTGGCCGTCGACACCTGGTTCTACGGCATCAGCCCGGTGAGCGTGGATCTGTACGACGGCGCCGGGCGCGGCCCGGTCGTGTGGGACGCGCGCGTGCCCGGGCACTTCCAGTACGAGGCCGCGGAGGTCGCGCGCTGCGTGGCCGAGGGGCGCGAGCAGTCGTCGGTCATGCCCTGGTCCGCCACCATCGAGGTGATGGAGATGATGGATTGGGTGCGCTCCCGCCTGGGCGTGGTCTACCCGGGGGAGTAGCCGGTTCGCCGGTCCGGGGTCTGCCGTCGCCGGGCCCGGGGGCGCCGCGTCATCGTCCGCCCTCGGGCGCGTCCGGCACCGCCGCCGGCCCGGCCCCGGGGGTGCCGGGCGGCTCAGGCCGCCAGGGCGAGCGCCTCCTGCGCGGCCTGGAGGCGCTCCAGCGCGCGCTCGAGGCGGGAGGGGGAGGCGGACGAGCCCAGCGAGGCGAGCTCGGCGCGGGCGGCGCTCAACTCGCGCTCGGCGTCCTCGCGCTGCCGGGCGATCGTGTTCGTCATGTGCGTCATCGTTCTTCTCCTTACATCACGGCCCGTGGGCGGGCCCCTCTTCTGCGCCGGGCGGAGTGCAGGTGGTTCCTGCGGCCCGGCATGCGGTGGTCTTCGGGTCGCGGCGTCCGGGTGCGGATGACGCCCGGATGCGACCCGTCACCGGCGGCGGGCACCGGTGCTGCCGTGCTCTCGCCGTCGGCCGACGCAAGGAGAACCCCGGGAGCGCCTGAAACATTCCCGATGGGCGCCGCATCGACGTCCGCCCGGATCGTGTCCGGGGCCGACGACGGACGGGGTCCGTTGAATCCGACCAGTTGACGGCCGGTTGGCGGTGGCGCGGTGCTCGCGGGGGCGCTCCGGGTCCGGTGCGGCCCTCCCTGCGTGGTACCCCCTCAGGGACTCGAACCCTGGACACCCTGATTAAGAGTCAGGTGCTCTGACCAACTGAGCTAAGGAGGCATCGGTTGTGCGGGCGGCTCTCCGCGGGGGATCCCCGTCCGTGGTACCCCCTCAAGGATTCGAACCTTGGACACCCTGATTAAGAGTCAGGTGCTCTGACCAACTGAGCTAAGGAGGCGTGCCATCGAGCGCTCTCACGCCCGGCGACGGTGGAAGACTTTACGGGCTGGACGCCGGGACGTCCAATCGACGGGGTCACAAAACGCCCCGATGTGCGGGAAGTCTCAGGGGTGCTGGGATGCGCTGGAGGGTGCCGGGGTGCGCACCGGGGCCGGGCCGCTCCCGCCGTCGTCCTCAGCGACGCCCCCGACCTCGACGCCGTTTCCGCCCCCGGCCCGGGTTCGTCGGGCCGTCCGGGGCTCCGGCGTCCTTCGAGGCGGCGGAGCCCCCCGAACCCTCCGGGGAGCGACGGCGCCGGGCGGCGCGACGGCGCTCGACGTCGGCCATCCGCGCCCGGTCCTTGCGGGAGAGCGAGGACCGGTCCGCGGCGCGGGGGCCGTCCGCCGACCCGGCCGCCGACCCGTCCTCCGGCTCGAGGACGCGCCCGGTGCGCTTGAACTCCCGGAACCTGGCGAGCTCGCGGGCCTGGGCCGTGGTGAGGGCGCGCCACAGGGGCAGGTCGAGCTTCTTGCGCTCGGTCACGCGGGAGCCGAGCACCCAGCCCCCCAGGAGGATCCCCACGACGACCGTGCCGGAGACCAGTGAGCCCGGACCCAGGCGGACGGCCACGGCCCCGCCCACGAGGCCGGCCACCAGGAGCGTGCCCAGGACGATCCCCGCCATGGACAGCCAGTACCGCCGGCTCGGGTCGAGGCTCACCATGAGGCGCCGCCGCGGACCAGGTCGAGGGCCAGGCGGTCGGTGGCCCCGATGAGGCGGTCCAGGGTCTCGGGCTCGTCGTAGGCGTGCCCGGAGGCGGGGGTGATATGCAGCTCGGCCTGCGGCCAGGCCCGGTGCAGCGCCCAGGCGGTGCCCATGGGGCAGACGACGTCGTAGCGGCCCTGGACGATCACGCCCGCGATGCCGTGCTCGACCAGGACGCGGGCGCCCCGGATGAGCGCCCCGTCCTCCATCCACCCGGCGTGGCGGAAGAAGTGGTTCTCGATGCGGGCGAAGTCCAGGGCCCAGGAGAGGTCCCGGGCCTCGTCGACGTGGGGCTGGTCGCGCAGGAGCGTGGAGGTGGCGGCCTCCCACGTGGTCCAGGCGATCGCCGCGGGGCCGTGGACGGCCGGGTCGGGGCTGGTGAGCAGCTCGTGGTAGCGCTCGATGAAGCCGCCCGGGCCGACGCCCTCGCCCGCGGCGGCCACGAAGGCCTCCCACTCGTCGGGGTGGATCATGTCCGCCCCGGCGCCCTCGTAGAACCACTCGAGCTCGCGCCTGCTCAGGGTGAACACGCCCCGCAGGACCAGGGCGAGGACCCGCTCGGGGTGGGTCTGGGCGTAGGCCAGGGAGAGGGTCGATCCCCAGGAGCCGCCGAAGACGAGCCAGGCCCTCACGCCCAGGTGCTCGCGCAGGCGCTCCATGTCGGCCACGAGCGCCCACGTCGTATTGGTCGACAGGTCCGTCCCGGGCTCCCGGGCGCGGGGCAGGGAGCGGCCGCAGCCGCGCTGGTCGAACAGGATGATGCGGTAGCGCTCGGGGTCGAAGAGCCGCCGGTGGTCGGGGCCGCAGCCGCCGCCGGGGCCGCCGTGGACGAAGACGGCGGGCACGCCCCGCGGGTTGCCGCAGCACTCCCAGTAGATCCGCTGGCCGTCCCCGACGTCGAGCAGGCCCGTCTCGTAGGGCTCGATGGGCGGGTGGAAGCCGCGCAGCGGTCGGGGCGGGGCGGTGGCGCCGGTCGGTGTCTCCTCCATGACCGCATTGTGGCACTGCCCGCGCGGTACCGTGGGCGCGTGACTCGGCCCATTGTGACGCTCGCTACCTGCTCCGACTACTCAGACCTCGACGACGACGACCGCGCCCTGCCCGACGCCCTGCGCGAGCGCGACATCGAGCCCCGCGTGGCCGTGTGGGACGATCCCGCCGTCGACTGGGACGACGCCGGCGTCGTCGTCCTGCGCTCAGTGCGCGACTACGCGAAGAGGGGGAACTACGACAGGTTCCTCGCCTGGGCCCGATCCGTCCCGCGCCTGGCCAACCATCCCGACGTCGTGGAGTGGAATTCGGACAAGCACTACCTCAAGCGGCTGGCGGAGCTGGGGGCGCCCATGATCCCGACCACCTGGCTCGAGCCGGACGCCGGCTACTCCAAGCACCAGGTCCACTCCCGCTTCCCCGCCCTCGGCGACTTCGTGGTCAAGCCCGCCATCTCCTCCGGCGGGCGCGGCACCGGCCGCTACACCGCCACCGACGCCCGCTCGCGCGCCGACGCCATCAACGACGCCATGCACCACCTCGGGCGCGGGCGCACCGTCATGGTCCAGCGCTACCTGGAGGAGGTCGACCGCAAGGGGGAGTTCTCCCTGGTCTACTTCAACGGCGTCCTGTCCCACGCCGTGGAGAAGGCGCCCATGCTCCACCCGTCCTTCCGCTCCACCGACGAGGTGCACGAGGAGATCGTCACCGCCCGCGAGCCCGACGAGCGGCAGTGGCTGTGGGGTGAGAAGGTCCGCAAGGCCATCCACGGCCTGATCAAGGAGTGCTCCGGGCGCGACATCCAGCTGCTGTTCAACCGCGTCGACGTCGTCGCCGACGGGCGGGGCGGCTTCTACCTCATGGAGGTCTCCCTCATCGACGCCGGGCTGTACCTGAGCTCCGCGCCCGAGGCCCTGGGCAACTTCGCCGACGCCATCGCCCAGCGCGTCCTGTGGTGAGCCGCCCGGAGGTCGAACGTGCTGTGTGCCGCCGCGCTGAGCGGAGCGGGGGGTGAGCCGCCCGGGGCGAACGGGACCCCCGGCGCGTTCAACCTTGTGGGATTGATATCGGTGGATCAACCTTGGAAGGTTGAATTGTGCGCTCGGCTGCGTCATCCTCGTGCCATGGCTGTCGAAGCGGCCAAGCGCGCGCATACCTCACTGGCCGTGCGCGCGGAGCACGCGCCCGAGAAGGCCGCCCGGCTCCAAGCGCTCCTGCGACTCATCGGGGCCCTCGTCTTGAAGCGATCGGCCGGGCAGCATGAAGTGGCTGCACTCGCCGCCCGGGGGATGACCGGCAGGCAGATCGCGGCGGAACTGGGAGTGAGCGAGCAGGCGATCTCCAAACGTCGCCTGGCAAGTTTCTTCGACGAGGAGGCCGAGGCCCTTCCCCTCGCCATCGCCCTCATCGAGGCCCTCGACCCCGTGCCGACGGGAGCGGCGTCATGAGCCTGTTCTTCTCACTCGGTGTGATCCTGGGCGCACTGCTCGTCTCGTCTCTGGGAGGGTGGGGCGTAGTCGTCCTTACTCTATCCTGGGCCCGTGTTCCGGCTCTGCCCGAGGACCGCTCCTCCTCTCCTGACGGTCGTCCCGCTGCGATTCTAAGATCCGCCGCGTCCTCCTCGCCCGCGCTGATGAGGGGCGGTACCTGGAAGGTTATTCAGGGGTGGTTTTGAAGACGTGGAGCGTGAAGGTCGTTGGTGACGGTCTGCTCGGGTCGCCTCCGGGTGCGTCGGGGGGTCGGGCGCGGTGGGATCGGCCGGTGCAGTCGTCGGGGGCGGCCCGGGCGGTTCCGACGCCCCGTCCCCGCTTCGCCTCGATAGCGCATCTCGCATGGTGGGACGACGTCTCGCATGTCGTGACGGGCCCCGGCCCGCGAGCACGTCACTTAACTCGCGAGATCGTACCCTAACCCGCGAGCACGTCACTTAACCCGCGAGCACGTCACTCTAGCAGACGTGCTCGCGGGTTAGGGTACGATCTCGCGGACCGCGGCGCCCGGCACCGCTGCGCCCCGGACGCCGGGACGCGCACTCCGCCCCCGGGAACGACGGTCGGACCACCGTGGTCCAACCGCACATGAATGGTCCGCACAGGAGAGCGCCGCCATGAGCCCGCTGAATAACCTTCCCGCTAGAACCGGCGCTCCACCACCTCTCCGTCGACGAGCTCGAACTTGGCCACCTCCACGATATTCCCGACGATGTGGTCGTTGAACTCCTCGAGGCGCTCTGCCGGGATCCAGTACTCGAGAATATCCCTTCCACCGGCCTGTCGCACCGGGAATTGCGAGAGGTACTCGGCCTCGACGTCGAACCGCGTGACATATCCGACGCCGGAGGCCGGGACATTCCAGTCTCGCGCGATCTTCGTCGCGTACTGCTCATTGAGGACGGGGTAGAAGATCGGCTGCTCCGCGAGCCGCGGCGGCCACCTGCGCGAGCCGCCGGCGCGGACCAGCTCCATCTCCTCCGGCCCGGTCGGCCGCCACAGCGTCACGACCTCGGGCACACCGGCCCCCTCGCCCGCCGCGCCATTCGCCGCACGGACTGCCGCGCCGCCCATGGCACTGTCCACCGCGCCATTCGCCGCACCAGTTATCGCGCCGTCCGCCTCCCCCTCGGGCCGCGCCCCGCGGGCGACGGGCCGGGCCGGATCGGTGATCCACTCGCTCCACGAGCCCGCGTAGACGGCCGGGTCCGCCGCGGCGCCGCAGGCCGCGGCCGCGAGCGCCACGTGGCAGGCCTGGAGGCCGGAGCCGCAGTAGATCCCGACGCCGCCGTCGCGCACTCCGCCGAGCCCCTCGCCGCCGCGCCCTCCGGCATCGCCGCGCACCCCGACGGCCCCGAAGCGCTCGGCGAGCCGCTCGGCGGGCAGGAAGCGGCCGTCGTCGGCCATGAGACTGAGGGCCGGCAGCGAGCGGGCGCCGGGGATGTGGCCGGCGACGGGGTCGATCGTCTCGTCCTCGCCGCGGTAGCGGTTGGCGGGGCGGGCGTCCAGCAGGACCCCCGTCGCCGCGATCCGCTCCGCCCCCTCGGCGTCGACGACGGCGCGTCCTCCCGGCTCGACGACGAGGTCGCCGGTCTCGGGGCGGATCTCGCCGGTCTCGACGTCGCCGCCGCTCTCCCGCCAAGCGCGCCAGCCGCCGTCGAGGACGCGGACGTCGTCGTGGCCGGCCCAGCGCAGGAGCCACCAGGCGCGGGCGGCGGCGATGGAGCGCCAGTCGTCGTAGACGACGACGGGGCGCGCCGCGCTCACCCCGGCGGCCCGCATGGCGGCCTGGAGGACCGCGGCCTCGGGCAGCGGGTGGCGTCCGGTGACGCCCGGGACGTGCGGGGCGGCGAGCGCGTCGTCGAGGGACACGTAGGCGGCCCCGGGCACGTGCCCGGCGAGGTACTGGTCGCGGCCGTCGTCGGGCAGCCCGATGCCGGGGTAGCGCACGTCCAGGACGACCGGCCGGGCGGGCGGGGCGAGGGCGAGGAGTCCGGCGAGCTCGGCCGCGGTGATGAGCGGAGCGGGGCTCGGGTCGCGGGGGCGCATGCGCAACCGCCTCTCGTTGACGACGTCGGGGGCACGACCCTACCCCGTTCCCGCCCCCGGAGGCCGGGCCCGGGGGAACGGTGAGGGGCCGAACCGGCTGCGCCCGCGCTCCCCTCCCCGGCGCCGGGTCCGGGCGGCCTGCCGGAGGCGGCGGGCGGCCACGGCTCCCGCCCCGGCGCCGGATCCGGGCTCAGACGGCGCCGCGCCCGGCGCGGGCCACGGCCTCCAGGCGCGGCCCGATGGACTCGGCCATCATGACGATCTCGCGCTCGGGGATCCGGTTCGACCTCGCCCTCTCCCGCCAGTGCGCCAGGGACGCCGCGATGTCGCTCATCCGCCTTCGCGCGGCCCGCACGGTCAGGCCGCAGTCCTCGGCCAGGACGAGGAGCCCCTCGATCTCGTCGGGGATCGTATCGGCCCCCATGATCGAGGTCGAGCGGCTGCGAAGCGGGTCGGGGCTCGGGTTCACGTCGAACGCCGGGCTGAGCCTCCAGGCGCCGCGGTCGGCGAGGAACCCGTGGTTGCGCAGGTGATCGTCCGTGTTGCCGAGGGCGACGCCGGCGACGACCCGGTCGTAGAGCTCGCGATGGTCCTGCCGGGGCGAACGGGACAGGTCGCGCATCGCCTCGGCGATGTCGGCGTAGTCGCGCTGCTCGCCGTCGGAGGAGCCGACGGCGGTCATGGCGCTGATGTAGCCGATGCGCGCTCCCGTGCTCGTTCTGTCGAAGCGCCGCAGGATGAGCACGCTCCGGCCCCCCACCCGGGTGAGCCGACGCCGGGGCGTGCGGATGCCGGCCTCCTCCATCAGATCGAGCGAGGTGGCCTCCCAGGCCATCACGTCCCACGAGTCTCCGGCGTGCGGGAACTTGGCGATCGCGAGGCCGCCGTCGTCGAGCCGCACCGAGGCCTTGGGCCGGGCGCCGCCCAATCCGGTCGTCCCCGTGTCCAGAAGCCGCTTGAGAGCGTCCGAGGGGTCGTCGTCGGAGGCCAGCTCGTCGCCGGCGCGCAGGAGCTCCGGCAGTGCGATGAGCCGGGGGATGCGCGAGGGCTCGCCCAGGAATTCGTCGTGGCCGAGGAGCCGGAAGCGCAACGCGCCCTGACGGGTGTCATCGCCAGCGCCCAGGAGGAAGTCGAGGTCGTCCAGCCGACGGGGGACTCGACCCTCCTCACGGGCGCGGGACCTTTCGGCCTTCCGAATGAGATTGCGCCCCCAGCGGTCGGGAGCGCTGTCGGCGAAGGCCCGCACAAGGCCGTCCTGATGTTGCGCGCCGGGCGCCAGCAGCAGCGCCGGATCGAGGTTCGCCCCGCCGTCCGCGAGATAGGCGGGGTCGTACAGGAAGGTCGTGGAGACTCGGCCCCGCGCCCGTGCGACGCGGGCCTGGCCGACCAGGCGGGGGGCGCCCGCGGCATCAATGAAGACCTCGACGGCGGTCATCGTGCGCGCCTCCTGGTCAGCCGGTCCGCGCGCAGGCGCCCGATGTCGCTGTTCAGCGGGTCGACGGCGTCGACGACCCGGTCGAGCAGGCCGAGCGCGCGGAGCACCTGGGCGACGCTGTTGAAGCTGACGTTCGGATTGCCCGACTCGATCTTGCGCAGGGTGTCGCGCGTGATGTCCGCGCGCTCGGCCACCTGCTGGGCGGTCAGGCCCAGGACCATGCGCCACCCGTGGATGTGCCCGCCGAGTTCCGTGATCTGACGGTCGATCCTGTAGCCGGCCATGCGCATCTCCGTTCCTTATGGCGAACAATATAGTCGTATTAGTCTGATACGGCGATACTACTCGTCATTATGGTGGCAGGCCCGGCCGGAGCGGGCGGCTCGGGAGCCGTGCCCGGCGCGATCAGCCCGGCCGATCGGGGCGTCCGCCCGTGCGCCCCGCCCCGCGGGAGGACGCCAGGCGCAGGATCGCGTACGCCGTGAGGATGATGCCCGCGGCCGTGCCCGCCCCCGCGAGCGCGGCCCGCCACATGCGGGGCTGCGCCGCGGCCGGGGGGACCACCGAGCGCACCGCGGCGTCCGACGACGTCCACTGCGCGGGCAGGTCGGTGCGCTCGGCGTGGACGAGCAGGCGGTGGGTGTTGACGCCGTAGGGCGTGCAGGTGACCAGGGTGACGAGGTCCCGGTCGCGCTCGACCGACAGGCTCTCCACCTTCTCGGGGAGCACGACCTCGGTGGAGTACACCCGGTAGGCGTGGTCCTCGCCCAGGACGCGGATGATGAACCAGTCCCCCGAGGCGAGCTCGTCGAGCCGGTCGAGCATGGTCGCGGTGGGCAGTCCCGTGTGACCGGCGAGCACGGTGTGGGTCGAGGCCCCGCCGATGGGCACCGACGTGTTGACGACGTGCCCCACCCCGCGGGACAGGGAGTTCTCGTCGGTGTAGTGGTAGATCGGCAGGTCCACGCCGATCGCGGGGATGATCAGCTCCCCCATCGTCCCGTCCCCCGCCAGGTTGAGCACGCGCTCGTACTCCTCTCCGCCGGGGCGGGCGTCCCCGGCGTCGAAGGGGTCGACCACGTGGGCGCTCCCGTCGAGCAGGCGCGCGTTGTACGACGTCGCCGCGGCCCTGGCCTCCTCCAGCCGGGCGGGGGAGGCGGAGGCGACGATTTGCTGCTGGGTGTGGGCGACCTCGTCCTGGGCGCGCTGGTTCATCCAGCTGCTGACGAAGGGGTAGCCCGCGAGGGCGCCGCCGGTCAGCACGATGACGAGGGCGATCAGGCGCCGCAGCCGGGGGCGCCGGGGCCGCCCCGTGCCGGGCGACGGCTCGGGCCGGGCCGGGGCCGGGGTCAGGGGCGTCGGGG
>ERZ773022.1727-NODE-1727-length-14039-cov-16.792048_pt1 | contig 14039 bp, 12 predicted proteins | sample MGYA00580839_ERZ773022 | MGnify/ENA primary metagenome ERZ773022 (study PRJEB29015, sample SAMEA2738020) | human oral metagenome | biome: human oral; feature: human-associated habitat; material: dental | place: China | collected 2044 ... | reverse complement strand
GGGTGCTTTGTGCGCTGTCCGGAGGTGTGGACTCTGCCGTCGCCGCGGCGCTGGTACAGCGGGCCATCGGACCGCAACTGACCTGCGTCTTCGTCGACCACGGACTCCTGCGTGAGGGGGAGGCCAAACAGGTCAAGGAGGATTTCGTCGAGATCACCGGAGTGGACCTGGTGGTGGCCGACGAGTCCGAGCGTTTCCTCGGTGCTCTGGCTGGGGTCACGGACCCGGAGGAGAAACGCAAAATCATTGGTCGCGAGTTCATCCGCACCTTTGAGGCAATGGCTGCACGACTGGCGGGGGAACGCGGCATCGACTTCCTGGTGCAGGGAACCCTTTATCCCGACGTGGTGGAGTCCGGCGGGGGAGTGGGGACCGCAAACATCAAGTCGCATCACAATGTGGGCGGCTTGCCCGAGGACCTGCAGTTCACGTTGATCGAGCCGCTGCGCACAATGTTCAAGGACGAGGTGCGGGCCGTCGGTCTGCAGCTCGGGCTGCCCGATTCGCTCGTGTGGCGGCATCCGTTCCCCGGCCCCGGCCTGGGGATCCGCATCATCGGTGAAGTGACTGCCGAGCGGCTGGCCGTGCTGCGTCGCGCCGACGCCATCGCCCGCCAGGAGTTGGCGAACGCTCGGAAGGAACGAGAAATCTGGCAGTTCCCGGTGGTGCTGCTTGCCGATGTCCACTCCGTCGGAGTGCAGGGAGATGGACGCACCTATGGACACCCCATCGTGCTGCGGCCCGTCACCTCCGACGACGCCATGACTGCAGACTGGGCGAAGCTGCCGTGGGAGTTGTTGGAGAAGATCTCCACCCGGATTACCAACGAGTGTTCCGAAGTTAATCGCGTGGTCCTGGACATCACCAGCAAGCCGCCAGCCACCATCGAATGGGAATAGCTCCGGAACGAGACGTTTCGCAGTGCCCAGGGGGCTGAACAAAACCTCCCGGCAAGCCGCTCCAGGTCTGCTCGAAGCGCGAGTCGCATCTCCCGCATCGGTCATCACCCGAATGGTGTCGAACGCATCGATCATTCGCACCAGCGTGGTGATGCGGCCAGCGTCCACGGGGTCCGGTCGCAGGCGTACGCGATGAGTTTCAGGTCGCGGGTGATGACGAGACCGCCCACCTTGTGTTTGAAGGTTCTTGCCCAGCAACGGGTGGGGTCGGAGCGTTGGCAATGGACTTTGGGAGGGTGCGGTGCGCGGAGGCAGTCACCTACAGAGCGTCGCCATCGAGATCACCTTGGAGTTCTTGGCGTGGTTCCTCAACAAAGAGCAACCGGGTCGGTTCCAGAGCATCGATCAGGCCTTCGTCCCATGGGGATCTGCTGACGAGCTCCCCGAGATGAGAGCGCCGCTGATAAGGCCCTGGCTCCGGCCCGGCGACCCTGAAAACCGGAATACGCCTCCCCACCTGCTTCACGGACAAGGTGCCGGTCGATGGGATGTGCGGAACCGGGGGTTCAGCGGTGACGTTCTTGGCGCCATCTGTTGATCTCCCGCAACCCGTCCTCGGCCAGGGAACCACCCGTGGGACGTGGCATTAAGGCCCACAAAATGCAATAGATCAGGAGCCCGGAACCTGCACACATCATGAGCAGAGCGAGCACCAGACGTACGGTCCTGGATTCGTAGCCGGTCGCTTCGGCGATGCCTCCGGCGACGCCCGCGATCCACTTGTCAGAGTCTGAACGAACCACTGCCATCATTTTTTCCTTTCGTTGGTTTTCCTGTTTCTGGGGGAACGTCCGAGGACGATCATCAACCCCAGCGACCCCGCCACCAGCAGCACGCCGGCGAACAACATCTTCATGGGGACGAAGAATCCTTGGCCGAGGGCGGCCCACGCGGAGATTGCCGCGAAACCGATGACGATCACTCCCGTGACCATGGTCGGAACATCCAGCCGTTTCATGAGGGGTACTCCACTTTCACGTCGGACAGGTACCCGTCTATGAGTAACTGGATTCCCCGGGCCTCGGGATCGCGCTCCCGGGCAGCGGTGCTCTCGGGCCAGGACACGTCGATTGCCCAGGCCCGCACGTAGCGGTGGAGTGGTGGCCTCGGCAGTATGATGCGAACCTGGCTCATGGCGGTCCGCACGTGAACGAACGCGGGGCTGTCCGCGGGCAAGTGCCGGAGATCCACCACCGCTTCATCGGTCATCGTGAATTGATAGTCGAAACGCTCCTGGTCGGAACGGGCATCAACAGAGTTCGCGGCCATCTCCACCTCGACGGTGGCAAAGGCACCGATGGCGCCGGCGGACATGACTGCGAGCAGCAGCAATGCCGCGGGGAGGCGACGACTGCGCACCAGCAGCCCCCAGCCGAGAATCATGACGCCGACGACTCCGAGGACGATGGAGAAACCCAGGAGGAGATTGTCCAGCAGATCAAACACGATGACACCGGTGGCCGTGAGGTATCCGACGAACAGCACCAGCCCCGCGCCGAGCCAAGAACACTGCTCGCGCTCGGGGGGCTGGGGTTCAGGGACCTCGGGAGCGTAGAGATCCACGACGGGGAGCTGGGGATCAGCCTCGGCAGCGGGCTGCTCCTGATCGGAGAGGGGGATGCTAGGGGAAACCGGGTGCTTGCGGGGCTCCCGCCAGCGGCGATACAGCACCAGGGCTAGCAGCGGAAGCAACAACACGGAGGACAGCGAGGACAGCATCTGTGAGACCGCGGCCACCACCAGGGTGGAACTCAGGACGATGATGGTCCACTGGGTCCGGAGGCTCCAGGTGCTGAACGCGGGAAGCAGCCGATGGATGAAAGCCCGACGCCCGGTGCGCGGGGTGAGCAGGACTCCCCAGCCGTATGCGATAACACCCACCCCGCTCAGTGCGGAGGTTAGGATGAAGAGGATACGTATCAGCAGCGGATCGATCCCGAAACGAGAGCCGATGGCCCGGCAGAATCCGGGAGTGAAACCGCCGGCCGGGCGGTCCAGATGAGCGAGCCGTGGGTGCAGCGCCCCCAGATCCACCAGTTCGTTCATGTCTCCAGTCTTACCCCTGAAGCGGTGAGCGGCCATCAGGACTTCCCCTGAGGTTGTCCTTGAGGAGCCCTGAAACCCGGTTAGCGGGGTGGCGCGGTGATTCCCGGCGTGTCAACCTTGAAGGGTCATGACTTCCGACCCATCCATCACGAACGATCCCCCGCAACTGCAACGTGACCTTTCCCAGAAGGCGATAGCCGGAGTGGCGAGCGGGATCGCTGCGCATTTGCGGTTACCCGTGCTCTGGTTCCGGGCGGCCTTTGTGCTATTGGTGTTCTTCAACGGCCTGGGGATGTTTCTGTACGGGGTGTTGTGGGCCCTGGTGCCTGCGGGCGAGCGTGAGGAGGCGCCCGGGCTCGCGGGGGCGACCCGGGCCAGTATGCGACCGCAGCGGGTCGAGCGGCGGATCGATGCGGGAATGCTCTTTTCCGCCGGGGCGTTGATAGCTGGGGTGTTGTGGGGGATGATCCCTGGCGAAGACACCGACACTGGTCGGGGGATGTCCCTGTTCTGGCCGTTTCTGCTGGCGGGCGTTGGCGTGGTCCTGATCTGGGTTCAAGCTGACGGGGGCGGTCTGAAGACAGGCTCCCCGGGTAAGTGGTCTGGATCGCGAGCCAGGACGATTGCCAGCGTCGCACGGCTCGTCGGTGGATTGATTCTGGTGGGTTTTGGGACCAGCTGGCTTCTCGCCTCCCAGTTCGGCTGGGAGGGCCTCCAGACGGTGGTTGCTGCAGCTGTCGCGCTTCTCGCGGGGGTGGCCGTCGTCATGGCTCCCTGGCTGCTTCGTCTCTGGTCGCGGGTCAGGACCGCGGATCGGGAGAGGTTGCGTGCCGAAGCACGGGCCGACATGGCCGCTCATCTGCACGACTCCGTGTTGCAGACCTTGGCCTTGATCCAACGCCAGGCCGATGACCCTGTCCGGGTGGCCTCGCTGGCGCGTCGTCAAGAACGGGAGTTGCGCACCTGGCTCTATGGGGAGGAGACCCGGGCACAGACCCTCAAAGGCGCCCTGGAGCAGCTGCGCATCGATGTCGAGGAGCGGTTTCCGATCGCGGTCGAGGTGATCTGTGTGAGCGACATGGATCTCGATGAGGCATCCATGGCGCTGGTGCAGGCCGCACAGGAAGCCGTTATGAACGCTGCCAAACACTCTGGCGCTTCCCGGGTCGACGTATTCGCCGAGGTTGAACCTGAAAAGGTCGAGCTGTTCATCCGGGATCGTGGCTGCGGATTTGATGAGGCGATGATCCGCCCGGACCGCCGAGGCGTGAAAGAATCAATCAGGGCGCGAATGGAGCGTCATGGAGGGACGGCCCGGATCCGAACGGCGCCGGGCGAAGGTACCGAGGTCAAGTTGGAGCTGATTCGATGAACCAGGAGCAGAGCAAACCGCTGGAAGAATTGCGTGTGGTGCTCGTGGATGATCACGCCATGTTTCGCGCCGGGGTGCGCCACGAGATCGGGAAAATGTGTCAGGTGGTGGGAGAGGGACACGACGTGGTGTCGTCGGTTGCCTCGATCCTGGAGACGAAACCCGATGTGGTACTGCTCGACGTTCACCTGCCAGGTGGCGGCGGAGCCGAGGTGATCAAGCAGGTCACGGCGAAGGCACCCGAAGTGAAATTCTTGGCGCTGTCGGTCTCCGACGCCGCGGAGGATGTGATCGGCGTGATCCGGGCCGGTGCGCGAGGATACGTGACGAAGTCGATCTCGTCGGAGGAACTTGTCGAGGGGATCCAGCGGGTGGCCTCCGGGGACGCGGTGTTCTCACCGCGACTGGCAGGATTCGTGCTCGATGCCTTCTCCGGAGCCGTCGACATCTCCAGCATTGATGAGGAACTGGACCGGCTTAGCTCTCGGGAACGTGAGGTGCTGAAGCTGATTGCCCGTGGCTATTCGTACCGTGAGGTGGCGCGGGAGCTGTTCATCTCAATAAAGACAGTGGAAACCCACGTGTCGTCAGTGCTGCGGAAACTCCAATTGAGCAACCGGCATCAACTCACCAAGTGGGCTACGGACCGGCATCTGGTGTGAATCGGGAATCTGCGGCTTTCGAGACGTGGTTCGCGGGATCACCCTGAAGGGTGATCCCGCGAACCACGTCTCCTGATATCAGGCCTTGCGTTTCTTGAGCCAGCCCTGTATCGCCAGGATGATGACAGCTCCAACCACGGAGAAGATCAGGCCGCGAATGGAGAAGATCCCTTGGTAGGAGGAATCGAAGATCAGCTGACCGAGCCAGCCGGCGAGAAGCGCGCCGAAGGCGCCGAGAGCGGTGGTGGCCACCCAGCCGCCGCCCTCCTCGCCGGGCATGATCGCCTTGGCGATGGTGCCGCCGATCAGACCGATGATGATGTATGCGATGAAAGTGTGCATGTGTCAAGCATGCCTTGTTGCAACGTCGTAGACCATCAGGTGATCCCCCGGTTCGTCCCCGCGTGTTGTTCAGAACAGCGGACGCCAAGGACTGAGCAGGGATTCTGCGAGTTTCTTCCACCAAGGGCGGCGGTGCCATGCGTCAACTGTCAATTCCACGGTGTTGTCCTCGTCTACCGCGAAGATGTGTTCCATGTGGGTGGCCACGTCGCGGTCGGTGATCTCGAGGTTCGCCTCGTAGTTGCCCCACAGGCTCAGGCGATCCAGGTTCGCGGTTCCGATGGTGGACCACGTGCCGTCGATCACCGCGGTTTTCGAATGCACCATCGCGCCCTGATAGAGGAACAACCGGATGCCAGAGTTCAACAAGTCGGTGTAGAAACCCCGCGACAGCCAGTCCGCTACGGCGTGATTGGAACGGTCGGGAACGATGATCCGGACGTCCACCCCGCGTTTCACGGCGTCCCGGAGTGCGGCTACCAGGTCGTCATCGGGGATGAGGTAGGCGTGGGTCAACCAGATGCGTTCGGTGGCGCGATCGATGGCCTCGAGGTACATGTTTCGGATCGGATAGACCTGAATCCGTGGGACGTTCCGGTGCACTTTTAACGGAGAATTCCAGCGACGCTGCTGATCGTTGGGGAGGGTTGGTAGTCCCTGCCTGCCGGCGTTCTGGTTCCAGAAATCAACGAAGGCGTTCTCCAGTTCAGCAGCCCCGGGGCCGATCACGCGAACGTGGGTATCGCGCCACTGCTGCGCGTACAGCTTGCCGATGTTGTAGCCGCCTATGAATCCCTTTTCGTGGTCGACGATCAGCAGCTTGCGGTGGTCGCGTCCCCATGTTCTCGGCGACCAGGGTTTCGGGAAAGCCGGATGCCGGAGCGCGAGCACCCCCTCAGGCATGGTGAAGAAACGACGCGGCACCACAAGATTCGCGAAATCATCCCAGATGACGTTCACCTTGACGCCACGGGCAGCTGCTCTGCCAAGCGCATCCTTGAAAGCCTCTCCCACCTCGTCGGACTTCCAGATGTAGGTTTCGAAGTTCACCACGTCCCGGGCGCCATCAATGGCGGCGAGCATGTCCCGGTAAAGTTCTTCACCGAAGGTATAGACGGTGATTTCATCCTGCCCGACGGTCACCGGTGTGGCAGGGGAGTAAGGAAAACGTCGCAGCTTTCGGTGCTTCTTTCGCAACGACTCTCGACCGGTGATACCGATCATGAAGGCGATCTGCGCCAACAGCAGGCCGGCACTGATCCGTGGAATCGCGACACGGAGGAATCTCAGGACTCGCCTCATGACGGCCAAGCCTATTACGGTGATGACACGATGTCTGACTCCCTCTTCCCCGATCTTGCTGCCGTTTTTACGCCCGACGAGGCGACCGCCGCCACACCTTCTCCGCGGAGTGCTGCGCGGGCTGTTGACGAGAAGGAACTGCTGGCGGGTTTGAATGAACAACAGCGGGAGGCTGTCGTTCACGCCGGTTCCCCGGTGCTGGTCGTGGCGGGTGCAGGTTCCGGCAAGACAAGGGTGCTGACCCGGCGGATCGCCCATCTGGTGGGGATCCGGGGGGTACATCCCGGTGCGGTGTTGGCCATCACCTTCACCAACAAGGCAGCTGCCGAGATGCGAGAGCGGGTGGCGGAGCTGGTGGGTAATCGGGCCACGTTGATGTGGGTTTCGACCTTCCACTCGGCCTGCGTGCGTATCCTGCGTTCCGAGATCGACCGCTTCGGCATCACCAAATCCTTCTCCATCTATGACGACACCGACTCTAAGCGTCTACTGTCTTTGGTGATGCGGGACCACCAACTTGATCCGAAACGTTTTCCAGTGCGCGCGGTGATGAACGCCATCAGCGGTTGGAAGAACGAACTGGTGGACTTTGAGGCCGCAAAGGAACAGGCCGCTAGCCCGGTGGAGAAGACCAACGCCGAGGTCTATGAGGACTACCAGGAGCGGCTGCGGGCCGCCAACGCCCTCGACTTCGATGACCTAATCATGACCACCGTGCACCTGTTCCAGGCGTTCCCTGAGGTTCGGGAGAAATACCGCCGAAGGTTTCGTCATGTGCTAGTGGACGAGTACCAAGACACCAACCACGCCCAATATGCGCTGATCCGTGAACTCTGTGGACACACCACCTTGTCGGATACGGGAAATTTGACGGTGGATCCGGCTGAGCTGATGGTGGTGGGCGACTCGGACCAGTCCATCTACGCCTTCCGGGGGGCCACGATCCGCAACATCCTCGATTTCGAGAATGATTTTTCGGGTGCCAGGACGATTGTGTTGGACCAGAATTACCGCTCCACCAACACTGTGCTGCAGGCCGCGAACGCGGTGATCGCCAGAAACCGAGGGCGCCGGGAGAAGGCGTTGTGGAGTGACCTGGGGGAGGGCGCCCCGATCGTTGGATGGGTGGCTGACACCGAACACGATGAGGCACAGTTCGTGGCGGGGGAGATCGACCGGCTCGTCGATGATGGCCGTGCGTGCTACGGCGATGTCGCGGTGTTCTACCGGACCAATGCCCAATCGCGTGCGCTTGAGGAGGTTTTCATCCGCGTCGGGATGCCTTACCGGGTGGTCGGTGGGGTGCGGTTCTATGAGCGCAGGGAGATCCGCGACGCCATCGCCTACCTTCGAGCCATCGCCAACCCCGCCGACGACGTGTCGGTGCGGCGAATTCTCAACGTTCCCAAACGCGGCATTGGCGACCGGGCCGTGGCGGCGATCTCGTCGCTGGCCGGCGCGGAACGCATCTGCTTCTTCGAGGCCCTTTCGCGCAGCAAGGATGCGCCAGGCCTTGCAACCCGTTCGATGAAACAGATCCGTGGTTTCGTGGACCTGATCGAACGGCACCGCGTGAAAATGGCCCAGGGTGATCCCGCCGACGAGATTCTCACCTCGGTGCTCACCGACTCCGGGTACCTCGCAGAGTTGCAGAATTCCACCGATCCCCAGGACGAGACGCGTCTGGAGATCCTGGAGGAGCTGGTCAACGTGGCGGCAGAGTTCGTGGCTGCTACGACTGCCGTCGATCTCGACGAGGAGAGTGACTCCGGGCTGGCGGCGGGAATGCCCGAACCTGACGCCTCGTTGCCTGCCTTCCTGGAACGGATCGCCCTGGTGGCGGACTCCGACCAGGTTCCGGATGGGGAACAGGGGCAGGGAGTGGTGACCCTCATGACCCTGCACACCGCGAAAGGCCTGGAGTTCGACACCGTGTTCCTCACCGGTATGGAGGAGGGCGTGTTCCCCCACATGCGCGCTATGGAATCGCAGGACGAGCTGGAGGAGGAGCGCCGACTGGCCTATGTCGGCATCACGCGGGCGCGCACACTGTTGCACCTGTCTCGTTCCACGGTGCGGGTCACCTTCGGGCAACCGAGCTACAACCCACCCTCCCGTTTCCTGGAAGAGATCCCAGCAGAGCTGATGGACTGGCGTCGTCTCGGTGAGACCCCGACCACGTGGGCCGCCAGCAACGCGGAACGCAGGTCACGCACCAGAGAAACAATGAGTTTCGGGACCGGAGGCGGGAAACGCCCGGCGGTCAGCGACCTGGCGGTCGGAGACCGTGTAGCCCACACCGCTTTCGGGCTCGGAACGGTGCTGGCCGTCCATGGGACTGGTCCGAAGCAACAGGTCGACGTGGATTTCGGGTCGGCGGGGAAGAAACGTCTCGCCATCAGTCACGCGCCCATGGAGAAACTGTAGGAAATCGAACAACGGGGTTCCGAGCGGATGCGCGGAACCCCGTGAAGCGAGAAAGAACGCAGAACCGTCAGCGGATGGTGACGCCTTGGCTGCGAAGGAACTCCATGGGATCGGTGGCCTTGTAGACGTCGCCAGGGGTGGTACCTGCCGGGTAGTACTCGAAGTGCAGGTGAGGTCCGAAAGAACGACCCGTCTGGCCAACGTACCCGATCAGATCGCCGGCCTTGACCGCCTGCCCTGGCTTCACCACAACCTGCGATTGGTGCGCGTACAGGGTCATGCCACCGTTCAGGTGCATGATCACCACGTTGTTACCCGCCCAGGAAGCAGCGGTGGGGCTCAGTACGATGCCGGATGCGGCGGCATAGATGGGGGTTCCCACCGGCGCCGGGAAGTCCTGTCCCGTGTGGTACCGGGCCCAGGCGCCGGTTTGCCCGAAGGTGGAGCCGATGGAGTAGTTCTCCTTGAGCGGCATGGACCCGCCCCCGGCGGAGGCCGCTGCCAGATCTTCGGCGGAGATCTGAGATGTGTCGACACCGGCTTTCTTCAGTGACTCGCGCGCCGCGCTGAGACGTTCCTCGGCCTGTTTCTTCTCAGCCTCGATCTTTTCCGCCTGCGCGGCAACAAGTTTGAGGTCGGACTCGATCAGCTGCTCGCGTTCAGCCGCGGTCTCATCCGTGCTGGTCTCCAAAGCGTCGTCATGGGATGACTTGAGAGAGGCATCGTGTTCCTTGGCGTTCTCATCCGCGACGGCTGAATCTAGGTCGCCGCGCACCCCGGAGCGGGAGGAAGCGCCGGAGTTGCCAAAACCCTGTTCCACGGCCTGTGCGGCGGCCTCCGGAACGGCGGCGTCGCTGGCCACTTGATCGGAGACGGACTCGTTCCCCGATGTGCGGGAATACCACGCCCACGTGAACAGGGTCCCGACTGCGAGCAAACCGGCAAGACCGGAGGCGATTGAGACCCTCCCGAAGCGCCGACGCCGTCTCGTCGGGGACGTCGTGGAGATCTCTAGGACGTCGTTTGTGTCCGACTGCTCACCGGGAAAGTCGAAAGGATCGACCTCGACCATGGCCCTTTTTGGCGTACTGGCCTTTTCCGTGTGATTCAAGGCTGTGTCTCCGCTCTCGATGGACATCCGAGACAAACCTTAGCAATTCTCAGCATGCTCTCAAAATCAAGTCTCGAGTCGGGTCAACGTACGACTCGACCGCGCGGCGATCGTGCGCCCATCCCTGCTTTCCAGTCCGGCTCGCTAGCCCTGTGCGGTGCGCTGGCCGAGCCGCGTAGCCAGGTTCGTGAGCTGTTCCGCAGTGAACTGGGTTTCCCCGACGCCGGTGAACAGCAGATAGCTGACGGTTGTACCGGACCTGGTGACTATCAATTGATACGGTCGCTGGGTGCCGTCGTCTTCTATCTGTTGTTTCACGTCGAAGAGCCGGGCCGTCACGACTGGACCATTGCTGCCGTCAGTGGTCACGGGGCTCAGCTCCGTGACCTTGGCTGCCGCGACCCTCTTGGCGCAGGAGGCCAGGTTCTCCGAGAGCAGGTCGCTGAAGGCGGTGGCCGCGGCCTCGTCAGCGAAGGTGAAACGGTACAGGGTGATGCCGAAAATCTTGAAGGCCTCGTCGGGGGAGCCGACCGTGTAGGAGCGTTGCTTGCGGTCGGTGGGTCCCTGCTCGCTGGTCAGATTCATACCCTCGCAGCCCATCCCGGAGAGCTCCACCTCCTTCGGACTGCCTCCGCTCCAGGCCAGGTGCCCCGGGGCGATGATCGGCAGGTCGTTGGAGATCAGCCAGCCCGGTGGGTTCGCAGCGGGCGGAGCGGCCGGCGTGACTGTGGGAGTGGTGGGGCAGGTACCGGCAGCGGCCTCGCAGGTGGCGGTCAGGGGGCGCTGCAGGGCGCTCACCGCACCTGTGGGGTCGACCGCGCTGTTATTGCGTGCCACGTCGAGCAGGCTGATCACCTTACCCGTGCGTACCAGCAGAATCGTGTGATGTTGGGCGCTGCTCTCCTGAAGGACGCTCAGCTGCAGCATCTCGTCGCCGAGCCCGGCCACAGTGGAGGAGCCCGTGATCAGAGCAGGAGTCGCGGAGCAGGAGGCCAAGGAAGTGGCGCGCTGCTCATAGATCTTCTTGGCGGTCTCCTCGTTGGCGTACGCGTCGATCTGGTGTATGAGGGCCAGCTTGTCCTCCTGCTGGGTCCCAATGGCGCGTTGAAGGGCTGCCGTCGTGTTGATCTCTGCAGGGTCGGGCGCCAGACAGCTCACTTTCTTGCGAAGTGACTCCTTGCCCTTCTCCGTGACTGTCTGGGTGATGCTCCAGCTGGCAGTTGGTTCGATGAGGCCTGCATCCGAGGGGTCGAGAAGCGAGGCCTCCGTGAGATTGACCGGGGTGCTGTCGGCTTCCGAGGAGCTGGGGTTGGCGTTGCTGGCGGCTGGACCGGGGGCATTCATGCGCGACAGCACGAAGATCCCGCCTGCCAGCAGGACGGCCGCGGCGATGGCCGTGACCACCCATGTGGTGAGCATGCGCTTGTGATGTGCGATCCAACCTTGTGAAGCAGCGGAGTCTTCGCGTCGTTTCTTCTGGGAATTTGCCTTCCAGGGCTTGTCCGTTTCTGGCTCGGGATCTGCGGCCCGGGCCGGGGAGCGATGCGTTGTGGTGCGGGGTTGCTCGGATGCCCGGGTTGGCGGGGAGGGTTGATCGGGCCAGCCTCCCCAGGAGGATTCCGGTTGTTGGCTCCGGTGTTGGAAATCCAGTTGGGAGGGTGCGTACCGGGTGGGCGGGGTCGTGGCATGCACTGTGGTGTCGGACACCGACTCCCGTCCTGCAGGAGTGGTTTCGTCATCGAGCCCATCCCACCGCATTGCTCTTCTGCCGGCCCCTGAACCCGGCATGGCGCGTCGTTCTGTTCCCGGGAGAACCGGTGCAGGAACGGCGCTTTCCTCGAAGGATGTGGCGGGGCGGGTGAACGGCGAGTCGATGTCGTCAGCGGCGCCGCGTCGGGCCCGGCCTGCATGTCCGCTACGTGTATCGTCGACGCCGTCCGGCTGGGCATTATCCGCCGAGAAGGCCCTGCGGGGACGTTGCTTGCCGGAGTCAGTCATGTTCACCTCCACGCGGATGACGAACCGCCACCAGGGCGGTATCTCACTGGTACAGGGTACCCATGACTTCGGTGATCTGTTGGATCAAGGAAGGAGGCTGGTGTGGCGGAACGCGGTTCTCGGCATCGGATGATAGCCGTGGATGTGGACGAGGCCGCACGCGTGGCGAGGCCCCAGGTGACCATTCCGTGGTTCGTGTTAGCCCCGGTGGGGGCGCTTGCGGTGGCGGCCGCGGGGTGGTTGCTGATGGCGGGCCCTGCCGCGCTCGGTTGGCTGACCTCCCCGGAATCGCAGCTGGCCGATGCGCTCGGGCTTGCCTCCCGGGTGTTGTTGCTCGCTAACGGGGCGGTGACCACGATCGGAGGGCAGGCAGTCAGCATCGCGCCGCTCGGTCTGACCCTTGCACTGATCCTGCTCGGGGTCCCGGTCGCAGGGTTGGCGGCCCGCGCTGCCATCGACGAGACCGATGACCTGCGAGGACTGGTGCTGCGGGTCGGGGGCGCCTATGCGGGAACCTACATCGTATGCATCACCCTGATCGCGTTTTTCGTCCCGGAGACGTCAGTGATCCGGGCCTTCCTGGGGAGCGTGCTGATCGGAGGGATCTCCGGTTTCTGGGGGGTAACGCGTGCCGTCGGGTATGACCCCTGTGAACGATGGCCCGTGCGGGCGCGGTCGTTTCCGCGGGGGATCGGGGTGGCTGCCCTCATCTGTGTGGGAACCGGGGCAGCGCTGCTTTCGGTTGTGCTCATCCTGGGACGCGAGCGTATCGCCGCGATCGCCGACGGCCTCGGTGGCGATGGCACGGCGGGGATCCTGCTGATCGTCATCCAGCTGGCGTGGCTCCCGAACCTGGTCATCTGGGCCATGGCCTGGGCACTGGGGGCGGGGGTCACCCTGGGAGAGGGGACGCTGCTCGACATGAACGGGACCAGTCTGGGGTTCCTGCCCTCGATTCCCGTGTTGGGAGCTGTCCCAGATCCGGGACCGGTGCCCGAGCTGGCCTGGCTGTGGTTGCTAGGCGGAGTGCTCGCAGGCGTCTTGGCGACCCTCGTCGTCACACTCAACCGCTCCTCCGAGCGGTTCTACGAGACCTCCATGACCGGCGGGATCGCGGGAATCCTCACGGGGGTGCTGCTGTTCGTGCTCGCATGGTTCGCTTCTGGCGGATTGGGGACGCAGCGCCTTGCCCACGTGGGGGTCCGACTTGGCGGTCTGGCGATCACCGCTCCCTGCATTCTCGGACTGGTCGGGCTGGTGACAGGACTCGTGGTGGGGCTTGCCAGACGGGAGTGGCCGACGTGGCGCCGAAACTATGCCGAGACCGGCCAGGACAGTTCCGTGCAGCGGGGTGGGGAAGAAGAGGAACAGACGCTACGCCGGTAGCTCTTCGTGAGGGCGCCGCGGCTCGTGGGAGCAGAAGGGCTCTTCCGCCAGAAAATCACCCGTCATCGCATAGGCGCGGGCTCGTGAGCCGCCGCAGAAGGAACGGTACGAGCAGATGCCGCACTTGCCCTTGAGCTGGCTGCGGTCACGCAGTGTCGTGAAAAGCGGAGAGTGGCGGTAGACCTCCTCGATGTCGTCGGTTCGGATGTTGCCCGCCTTGATGGGCAGGAAGCCCGAAGGGTAGATGTCTCCGACGTGGGAGATGAACATGAAGCCGTCACCGTCGTTGACGTTGCGGGCGCGACCGATGCCATCCTGTTGCGAGTAGTGCATTCCGGAGGTCAACACGTCCAGGTCGGTGTCCGCCCCGGCACGTGCTTCGGCTCGTTTGCGCTGCATGACGACCCGCGAGTACTGGGGAGCGGCGGTCGCCT